>ERZ724508.294-NODE-294-length-36215-cov-5.466731_pt1 | contig 36215 bp, 30 predicted proteins | sample MGYA00376041_ERZ724508 | MGnify/ENA primary metagenome ERZ724508 (study PRJEB28724, sample SAMN07190887) | wastewater metagenome | isolation source: effluent of sewage treatment plant in Hong Hong | place: USA: Christiansburg, Virginia | collected 2016-03-01 ...
TTATAAAAACGTTAATATTATGAATATATGCTAGTTGATCAAAATGATACTAAAGTAAAAACTTTTTAACAGTCAAGCCCTATAAACATATTTCCAAGATATACACTGATCTACGACAAAACTATAATTATAGCTTTGTCGTGTATGAATATAATTATCTTTAAAAATAAACCTGGATCACCAAACGAATGATCCAGGTTTATTACAAATTATTTTACGGTAACAACTAAACAAAGTTAATTTTTACTTTCTAAACTTAGGCGCTACAAAACGATACAAGAAAAATACCGCAACTGCTGCTAAGATTAAACCCCATAAATTTAAGAGAAATAAAATCGTTACTTCTAAAATCTGCCAGCCTGAAATTAAGGACTCAATTACTTTTTTGCCAAAACCAGGCTCGTATGCTGTAATATTTTTGAAGTCTGCTATCACATCGCGTTTGATATCTTGCCGTTGATACATAGATATTGTAATTGTACTAAAATCAATTTGATCGTTTAGTGCCATATTCGCAATCTTCGCATTGTCTGACTGTTCTTGTTTGTTTGCTAAAATTTCTTCAGACGCAACCGTTTCGTTTAACCTTTTCCCTCTATTATCTATAGCATTGGTTAAACGTCTCTCCGTTTTATCCGCACGCTTTTGGGTTAAATCGTTTGATAACAATTGTAAGGCTACATCATCGGCTGTTATAATTCTATGATCTAAATAATCTATGTGTTTCGCAATTGCTTTTAAGGTGGTATCCAACTTTGTGTTTGGTATACGAATCGTCATTGAATTCAATACTGTAAAGTACGTTGTCTCTAGGGTTGAGTCAGCACTAATAGCCGTAGAATTCACATAGTCAATGGTGCTATATAAGTTTGTGTAGCTTACAAATCCACCTTGTTGTCCTACAATATCTTCAATACCATAGGTTGCTTTTACAACACTTTTAACTTTAAACTTTAAGTCGGCAGTACGAATAAATTTACGATTGCCATTCTTGTTTGTTTCAACTGCGGCTGAAGAAGAAATAGATTCGGAAGCAGCGTCTTTTGCTTTAGATTCAGAAACGGCTGATGCCATATCCACTGTAGAAGCCTCTGCGTTTTCGTTTGATTGATCAGAAGTTCTTTCTGCCTTATGTTCTTGAGAACAACTCAACAGAAAAAATGCAAAAAGTATACTAGTAAAAAGTAGATTCGTTTTCATATTGTAGTGTTTATAGAGGCAAAATACAAAAAATCTAGAGTAATGATTGCATTTATTTGGCTGGGGTTTGGGAAATAGTTTCCAGCTGCGAGTTTCTAGTTGCTATACCGAGTAGATGGGAAGTTTAGAGGAATAAAAAAAATAATGGTCAGGTGTCAATTATGAATTATGAATAAAAAATAGTAGTTAAAGAGTTAGAGAGAAAGAGAGAGAGATTAATTATGAATTTCTTGGTATAGGGTCTTTCGACACTAGACGTTCGTTCGGGGTTAGTACATTCAACGTTTTTTATGGAGTCAGGTAGAAAGACCCGACTCCATAAAAAACGTTGACAGCTATGGTGTGTCACAGACCATGGTAAAATTCATAACTCATAATTCATAACTCACAATTATTATCCTACTGACCACTTTTATATCACATCGAAGTAGAAAACTGCACCTTCGTACTTTTATCTTCCCATAAGCGCACATCAAAAGCCATACAAATATTGCGTAAAAATGCTTTCCCAATTTCTGAAACAGCAAAACTTGTATTACCCATAAGTATTAAACCATCTGCCTCCAAAGCGTGTAGTTGATTTATAATATCCATTGATAATTCCCCTTCTTTCCAAGAAGTTCGATACTGGCACATGACTTCTAATATATGACTTCTCATATATAAATCTTGGTCTGTTAAAATATGTCCTTTAAAAACAGGAATAATTCCTTCATCTACTTTTTTCTGATACACCTCAACTGTTTTTACATTTTGTGCAAAGCCGCCCCAAGTATCACTAATAGATGAAACACCCAAACCAATTGAAAACATCGTATGTTGCGCCGTATATCCCATAAAGTTACGATGGAGTTTACCGTTTTTACTTGCAAGCGTCAATTCATCGTTTGGTAAGGCAAAATGATCCATCCCTACATCGCCATAGCCTGCATCTAAAAACATGGTTTTACCCAATTCATACAAATCTCTTTTAGTAGAGTCGCTCGGCAAATCTGCTTCTGTGAATTTACGCTGACCTGGTTTTAACCAAGGTACGTGCGCATAGCTATAAAAGGCAATACGATCGGGCATCAATCTAATTACTTTCTCTACTGTATCTTTAACCGTGTCGAGTTGCTGCATCGGTAATCCATACACCAAATCATAATTCACAGAAGTATAGCCGATTTCACGAGCTTCATCCGTAACTCGAACAACATTCTCTAATGGTTGTATGCGATTTATTATTTCTTGTACTTTGGGATCAAAATCTTGAATCCCAAAACTTACGCGTTTGAATCCCAAATCATAAAACATTTGTAAATGCTCCTTGGTTGTATTGTTCGGGTGTCCTTCAAAGCTAAAGCATGTTTCTTCTGGAATGATACAATCGGCGTAAATGGTCGTCAGTAAATAATTTAAATTCTCCGGACTAAAAAAAGTAGGCGTTCCTCCACCCAAATGCAATTCAGAAAGAATGGGTTTCTCTTCAAATAAATTCAAATATAATCTCCATTCTTTCAGTATGGTTTCAATATATGGAAGCTCTACTTTATGATTGATTGTTATACGTGTATTGCAACCACAATAAGTACACAAACTTTCGCAGTAGGGTAAATGAAGATACAAACTCATCCCACCTTTCTTATTCGAAATTAAAAAATTTTTTCGAACTGATTGCTCCCATTTCTCTGCATTAAAATCGGATACATCCCAATAAGGTACGGTTGGATAACTCGTATAACGCGGACAAGGCACATTGTATTTTTGCACCAACGCTTCTGAAATGACTTCTCTCATAATTAATGGCAGCTAGATGATGAACAACAAGACTTTTCTGCAGACGGACTTACATAAGGTATTCCTAAATTCATTCCACGCAGTATCAATAATAATCCCAAGGCACAAACAAATACAGGCACTACTCGTGTAAAGGTATTTTTCAATTTCAATGGGATGTAGTTTTTAGTCAGAATCAATGCGACCATTGCAGGCAAGGTGCCCAAACCAAATAAGGCCATATACAAACTACTCTGAACAAGGTCTGCTGTTGCAATCGCTCCAATAATAGCGAGTGATACAAGTCCACAAGGTAATAATCCATTCAACAACCCGATAATAAACAAAGATGAAAATGTATGCGATTTTAAGCGACTACCTATGGATTGTTTTAATGAATTGATAAATGGAAAATCAAAAACAGATTTTCCAGAGAACACTTTCTTAAACGCATATGGAAAAATCACCAATACTATCAATAGTGCACCAGATACAATTGACAAAGTTTGTTGTAAGCCAACAAGTTTGAATGCGGTACCCAACAATCCAAAAATAAGTCCCAATAAAGCATACGTAAAAACACGACCAAGATTGTATATAAGTGCTGCTAAAAATCGCTTATATTTTACTGTCGTCTGAATTGGCAATGCAAGTGCTATAGGTCCGCACATTCCAATGCAATGTAGACTTCCTAAAAACCCCATTACAAATCCAGCCCAAATCATATTCATTATTTTATATCAATTGTTTTTTCCGTATAAAACAACAATGTATCCGCTTGCCAATCCACGTATATTATGTATCTACCTTTAGATAATTGATTCTTGAATATAAATTGTTTTTTGTTTTTTACAGAAATAGGGATAGTCAAATCTTTTTTAATATCCGAAGGCCTATAAATATTAATTGTCCCCTTAATTAAAGAATCTTCAAACTTCACAGGAAACAGAAACAATACCGTATCGTTTGACTGAACAACTTCAACATTGGCATCGTAATTAAGTGTATTGGTTTGCTTGTTAATTTTTCCTTGATATGCTATTTCTCTATTGTAATAATCTTCAGCAACAAGCTCTGTATTAATATCAAATGTTTTATAAACAAGTGCTAACATAAACACAACAAAGCATGTAAAGAAGATAGCGATATAATGTCCCCAATGTAGTTTCATAAACGCATAATTTATTTAACAGGCCCCACAAATGAAGTACTTACTTCATCAATCATTTCATTCCCTTCAAATACGCCAATGGTAATAGGCGTTTTAATCTTTGTAATATCCTTTTGATCCAATACAATAAATAAGGCTCCTTCAGACAAAGCATTTGGAACGATAACAGGAATTTGTCCTACTAATTTTATTTCGCCAGCATGACTTGTAATCTCAAAACGGATTGGAATGGTATCGCGCGTTTTATTTATAATTTTAAAATTGTACAAATTACTATACTTATCATTTCCTTGGCTTTGATACAACATACCAGGAGTTCTTAGTATAGTAGTTTCAACATCTGGTCGCGTTGCTAGTAACACCACCAATGCAACAACGAGTACAACTAAAATAATTGTGTAAGAAATAACTTTTTTCGTCCAAATAAAGCCCGTCCTGTTGCGAATACCTTCTTCAGATACATAGCGAATCAATCCCTTCGGCTTATTTATTTTCAACATAATGCTATCGCATTCATCCATGCACATCGTACAATTGATGCATTCCATTTGTACCCCATTACGTATATCAATACCTGTTGGGCACACCACTACGCATTGGTGACAATCGATACAATCACCTTTACCTTCTGCTTCACGGTCTTCGCCTCGTTTTAAAAATCCTCTTATTTCACCACGAACATAATCATACGCAACGTTAATCGAATTCTTATCCAGCATTACACCTTGTAATCTGCCATACGGACAAACAGTAGTACACACTTGCTCTCTGAAACGAGCAAACACGCCATAGAAAACAAACGTAAATACAACAATTGAAACCAAGCCTCCTATATGATTTACAGGATTATCAGATACAACCTTCCACCATTCATCGGTACCAATGATATAGGTTAAAAATAAATTCGAAATGAAAAATGAAAAAGATAAAAATATGGTGTGCTTCGCTAATTTTTTAAAGAATTTATTTACTGATAAAGGAGCTTTATCTAAAGCCATTTGGCTTCGATAATCGCCTTCAATCCAGTATTCAATTTTACGAAAAACCATTTCCATGAAAATAGTTTGCGGACATGCCCATCCACAAAACACCCTACCATATACTACAGTAAACAATACAATAAATACGATAAAGGCAATCATTGCTAATAAAAACAAATGAAAGTCTTGTGGCCAAAAAATAATACCGAATAAAATAAACTTACGTTCGATTACATTTAATAAAATTAGTGGATCTCCTTTTATACGTATAAAAGGAATCGCAATAAAAAGTAGTAGAAATACATAACTCACATAATTACGAGCGGTAGTAAAAAAACCTTTTGGTTTTTTAGGATATACCCATACACGTTTACCATCCGCATCTACTGTTGAAATGTGATCTCTAAATGATTCGTCTAGGTGATTGTTATGTTCTTCCACTACTTTTAATTATTATATTATTTAACTAAATCACCTTGTGGGGCTTTAGCATTTGGAGGATTAGTTCCTTTAAACGTCAATACAAAACTTGACACTTCTTGTATTTGCACTGCGCTAAGTTGTGCTTGCCAAGGTATCATCCCTTTTTCTGGCACACCAAATTTAATGGTTTTGAAAACGCTTTTGATATCACCACCATGCAACCAATAATCATCTGCAAAATTAGGACCTACGCCACCTTCACCCAACTTACCATGGCAGGCAGCACAGTTTTCCATGAATATTGTTTTACCCGCTTCGATTGCTGTTGCATCTGTCAATACTGTAGCAGAATTCTCATCTACTTTACTACCGTGCAATTTCATTTCTGCTTCTGCAGCTACCATCGATTGCTCGTATTCTTGCAACTGCGTATCACCAGAACCAAATTGATAGTAATAATAATAGGCAAATGAGAAGACAACGGTTGCATAAAACATCCATTTCCACCACGTAGGCATATTGTTATCAAGCTCGCGAATACCATCGTACTCATGATCCATCATAACTTCATGCTCCCGATCAACAGGTACTCCACCCGTAAAATCAAACAAGGGTTCGGATGAATCTTTTTTGCCACTCATTACGCGAAGCGCTATTGTCATGTAGTACAACATAACAAGTATGGCTAGTAACAATACAATTAATATCCCCAATACAAAAACCAATGTAATAGAATTGGAGTTGGAAGACTGAGGAGCTACTTCAGTAACTACACTGGCAGCAAAGGATGAATGAATCATCAACAGAAAAGAAATAACTAATAAAATTCTAGTTTTCATATACCAATGTAATTAGTTTTTTAATGAATCAGTAGTCCCATCTTCTAAAGGAAGATGAGACATAGTAGCAATATTTTCTTTACTTTCTTTAAATACTAGAATCGCAACGATTAAAAAGAATACGAAGAAAATAATAAAGGATATCAAGGGGTAGATTTCAATTCCACCGATGGTTGACATATGAGATTTTATAAACTTCAGCATATCTTTATTTCGTTGAATTTTTAATTTTTATATCTGTACCTAAACGTTGTAGATAAGCTATCATCGCAATGATTTCTTTATCTTTCGTTGTTTTAATATTATCCTTCGCTAGACTTGCTACAATTTTTTCTGCTTGTGCATCCATGTTTTGGTGTACCGTTGCTTCAAACCCATCTGGATATGGAACACCTAAGGTACGCATAGCTGAAATTTTCTTTTCAATGTCAGATACATCCAATGTATTTTCCAACATATTTGCATACGGAGGCATGATTGAGTTCGGTGAAGTAATAGTTGGATCTAGCATGTGATTGTAATGCCATGAATCCGGATACTTACCACCTACACGATGCAAATCTGGACCTGTACGTTTAGAACCCCAAAGATGCGGGTGATCGTAAACAAACTCACCCGCTTTAGAGTATTCTCCATAACGAACAGTCTCTGATCTGAATGGACGAACCATTTGAGAGTGACAGTTATTACAACCTTCTCTGATGTATATATCACGACCTTCTAATTCAAGCGGTGTGTATGGAGTTACAGATGCAATGGTTGGGATATTTGATTTCACTAAAAACGTTGGTACCATTTCAACAATACCACCAATTAATATAACAACCAAACTGGCAATCATAAATTGAATTGGTTTACGTTCCAACCAACGGTGCCAGTGCGCACCTTCGTGTTCTTTGTAATCTTGTTGTAATGCAGGAGCTTCTGCAGCTTCGTTAGCATCAAATATTTTAACAGATGCAACTGTTTTAACAATGTTATAGCACATTACAATAACACCTGTCAAATACAACAATCCACCTATTGCACGTAGCATATACATGTAACGTATTTGCAATACCGTTTCTAAGAAGTTTGGATATGCTAATACACCATCTGCAGTAAATTCTTTCCACATTGCACTTTGCGTGAAACCTGCCCAATACAATGGCAATGCATAAAACAAAATACCTAATGTACCAATCCAGAAATGGAAGTTTGCAAGTTTAAGAGAAAACAATTGCGTTTTGTACATTTTTGGAATCAACCAATAAATCATACCAAAGGTTAAGAAACCATTCCAACCCAAAGCACCAACGTGCACGTGTGCAACAATCCAATCCGTATAATGTGCAATTGCATTTACACTTTTCAAAGACAACATCGGACCTTCAAACGTAGCCATACCATAAGCTGTAATAGCAACGACAAAGAATTTCAAAACAGGATCTATACGTACTTTATCCCAAACACTTCTCAATGTTAATAAACCGTTTAACATACCACCCCATGATGGCGCAATCAACATAACCGAGAATACAACACCTAATGTTTGTGCCCAGTCAGGCAAAGCTGTATATAATAAATGGTGAGGTCCTGCCCAGATATACATAAATATCAAAGCCCAAAAGTGTATAATAGAAAGTCTATAAGAATATACCGGTCTGTTAGCTGCTTTAGGAACAAAGTAATACATCAAACCTAAATAAGGTGTTGTTAAAAAGAATGCAACTGCATTATGTCCATACCACCATTGTACTAAGGCATCTTGAACACCTGCATACCATGAGTAACTTTTCATAAACGTTACAGGAATTTCAACAGAATTTACAATGTGTAAAACTGCAACAGTTACAAACGTACCAATGTAAAACCAAATAGCAACATACAAATGTTGTTGTCTACGTTTTAAAATCGTCCCAAACATGTTCCAACCAAAAACTACCCAGATAATCGTAATGGCAATATCAATTGGCCATTCCAATTCAGCGTATTCTTTACTGGAAGTAAAACCTAAGGGAAGTGTAATAACCGCAGCAACAATAATTAGTTGCCATCCCCAGAAATTGATTTTACTCAATGCATCGCTAAACATTCGTGCTTTACACAAACGCTGTAGCGAATAATACACCCCTGCAAAGATACCATTACCTACAAATGCAAAAATAACTGCATTGGTGTGCAATGGTCGAATCCGACCAAAAGTAGTAATTTCAGCAAAATTGAATATGGGGTATACAAGTTGTGTTGCCGCTAGTAAGCCGACTAGCATACCAATCACGCCCCAAATCATGGTAGCGAAAACAAAATTCCTGACAATTAAATTGTCATAAGAAAATTTTTCAAGCGCATTATTATTCATAGATATTATTTATTTGATTTGTTTGTTATACGAATTTGGGGTGTTGTATCATCAAAAAGCATTCTTTTAGCTGGAGTATCTTCGTCATCGTATTGACCATTCCCTACTGACCATAAACAGGCACCCAAAAAACCTAGGGCTACCAGTAAACTAATACCAATCAATACAAATAAAACACTCATATTTTTGCTGTTAATAGGTTACAAAGAACGTAAATGACATTCAGCATACGAATGACCTATACTATTTACTAATATGACTAAAATCATCTTTTATAAACTTAGGAGTAAATATCTTTGTACTTCAACGTATAAAGTTACCATTCATTTAACGAATTAACAATCCATGATAATACTTATCTTCTTTATCGCACATTGGTATCTATCCTTATTTATGCAAACCTTTTTTCTACATAGGTATGCAGCCCACCAAATGTTCACAATGACTAAAGGCTGGGAAAAATTCTTCTATATTTTAACCTGGGTATTTCAAGGATCCTCTTTCTTAAGCCCCTATGCCTATGGTGTTATGCATCGTTTACACCATACCCATGCTGATACTGAAAATGATCCGCATTCTCCTAAATATTCAACAGGGATATTGGATATGATGATGAAAACAAAAAATATTTACAATGACATTTTGAATCATCGTATAGATATTGAACCCAAATATATTAAAAATGTACCTTATTGGGAGGCATTTGAGAAGTTTAGCGACAATTGGATTTTAAGAATCGGTTGGGGAACATTTTATGTGCTCTTCTATGTAGCCTTTGTACCACCGCATATGTGGTATTTGTATCTATTGCTTCCAATCCATTTCTTAATGGGACCTGTACATGGCGTTGTTATCAACTGGTTCGCACATAAATTTGGCTATGTCAATTTTGAAGTAAATGATACAGCAAAAAATCTATTGCCTGTGGATTTCTTGATGTTTGGTGAAAGTTATCACAACAATCACCACAAATTAGGCGGCAGAGCAAACTTTGGAGTAAAATGGCATGAATTTGATCCAGCCTATCCCATTATTTTAGCTTTAAATGCCGTCCACATCATCAAATTGAAAAAGAATAATGATTTAATTTATATGTAGGATTTCATTCTTGCATGTGTTTTTATTCAGAATACCCTAAGTTATAGTTTTTACTATTTCTTAGGGTATTTTGTTTTATAAAATTTACAATTACCTACATATCAATAATTTATAAGAACTTCCAAATTATACTTTCAATATTATTTGGAAGTTCAATATCTATTGAATACGTTTACATCATGAAATTCACAGAAGCAAAAGAGAAATATATACAAGCTTGGGGTACACTAGGATCCAGTTGGGGCATCAACAGAACGATGGCACAAATACATGCCTTATTAATGGTGGCCACTACTCCACTTTCTGCTGAAGACATCATGGAAGAATTAAAAATATCTAGAGGAAATGTAAATATGAATTTACGTGCCTTGATGGATTGGGGTTTAGCAGATAAAGTACTTATTTCTGGCGAACGTAAAGAATTCTTTAAAGCTGAAAAAGACATTATGAACATCAGTGTTCAAGTGGCCAAAGAAAGAAAGAAAAGAGAACTTGATCCAATTCTAAAATTATTAAATGAAATATCTGAGGTTGAAGGTGAAACAGCAGAAGCAAAAGAATTTAAAAAAGTAACGAAAGACCTATTAAAGTTCGCCAAACAAACAGAATCTGTATTAGACTTATATGCACAATCAAACCAAAACTGGTTTTTTAAAATATTAGGAAAATTGAGATAAAAAAATTTAATATAATGTTTCAATAATTATTGAAAGTTCTGAACATAACATATTATGAAAGCGACCTACATTGTTAACCTACTCTATCTATTGCTTGCAGTAAACACAACGTACTTTCTAGGTAAAAGTTTAAACAAGCATGGAGAACATTTTCTACGTGCCATATTTAGCAATCGAATGGAAATCGTACTACCAGTAAATAAAATTTTGCTTATAGGTTTTTACTTAGTGAACATAGGCTTGGTTTTGCTATTCTACTCTACTCAAGAAAATATTTATTCTTTAAGTCATTCAATCGAATATTTATCTTTCAAAATTGGTATAACCTACCTCGTAATAGCAGCAATGCATTACTTGAACATTCTAGTATTTATACTTATTGAATCGAACATACATAAACAAACAATTAAACTATAAGGAACCATGGAAAATCAAATTGTAGTACCCGAAGTGATTGACAATACATTAACCATAATAATGTATTTGATTTATTTACCAATCGCATTAGGAATGACATTCTTAGTAGCGCGTATCCTCTTTAAGAACAGTAAAATATTCATGTTGGATATCTTTCATGGAAGAACGGAAATCGCTTTTGCCACAAACCGCTTGTTTGAAATAGGCTTTTATCTACTGAATATTGGTGCGGCCTTACTTATATTGAGCACCTATCACATCGACAACTACCAACAGATGATAGAAGTACTGAGTTCTAAAATTGGTGGATTCTCAATCTATTTAGGCATCATATTATTCTTAAATTTATTGTTATTCTTTAGAGGAAGAAGAAAGTCAAATCAACCGATTCAACATCCAATACAATAAATATGAATTCTTCAACTAAAATTATAAGTAGATATATTGCTGTAATGCTTTTTTCAATAGGCATTACAGCAATTACCTTAAGTCGCTTTTCGTTACTCATACAATCGGTATTAACGATTCCGTATAATTGGAAAATAGAATCATGCATTGTTGTAGGGCAACTTCTATTTCAATTGCCTTTTATTTGGAAGAATAGTGGTTTCGAAATTATTCGTTATCATTACACGATGTTACTAATATCGTTATTGGGATCGGTGATGCTTTGGCCAATTATTGCCATAAACATATACGATCCACAGCCGCTATTCGTAAACATTATTTATTTCTTTACCGTAGTAAGCATTATGTTTCTAACACACATGTACAGAGTGAAAAAATTACATCTCCCCCATTACCTATGTTATACATGGGTATTGTATCGCTTATTAATCTTACCTTTTATTCTCAATTATTAATGAAAAAGAAAATTGTTATTGCAGGTGGTACAGGCTTTATTGGAGGGTATTTAGAAAACTATTTTACGAACCAAGGTTATACTGTTAAAATCATATCGCGCCAAGCACATACAATACTTTGGAATAATGAAAATGGTATTATTGACGCCTTAGAAGGTGCAGAAATGCTTATAAATTTGGCAGGTAAATCAGTAGACTGTAGATATACAGAAAAAAATAAAGCAGAGATTCTAACGTCTCGTATTGACACGACTACAATTCTTGGCAATTGCATTTTAAAATGTACAAACGCGCCTACGCTATGGTTCAATTCGAGCACAGCAACAATCTATCGACATGCAGAAGATAGACCTATGACAGAATCTACTGGTGATATTGGTTCAGGATTTTCTGTGGGCATTGCAACACAATGGGAAAAAGCATTTTTTAATTTCAACTTACCTTCAACAAGACAAGTTGCGTTAAGAATGGCAATCGTTCTGGGCGACGAAGGTGGCGTAATGCATCCTTTAAGAAATCTCGTTCGTTTTGGTTTGGGCGGTAAACAAGGAAATGGAAATCAGCGTTTCAGTTGGATACACATTGACGATTTAAAAGATATTATTCTATTCATTCAGCAACATCAAGAAATGTCTGGAGTCTATAATTGTGCGGCGCCAGGTCCGGTAACAAACAAGGAATTTATGAAATTACTACGTGCTTCCATGCACGTCTCTTTTGGATTAAACACACCAAAATGGATGCTTAAAATTGGAGCAATAATGATTCATACTGAAACAGAATTGATTTTGAAAAGCAGATGGGTTTTGCCAGAACGATTAACAAACGAAGGATTTGTTTTTAAACATCCCCAATTAAAACAAGCATTGGAAGCAATTGCCGAAAACAAATAATCCTAAAAAAATAATCTAATCTCGAAGACGATAAATCGAGATTAGATTATTCCATATTTTATTTAAAATTAGTCTTATTTTTAAGAAAGGTTGGCAGAAAAGACACTACCTTCGCGAATTAATATAAGAACAATATATAATTAGATTTGGTATTAATTATTTTTATTACGAAGCCTGCATCACCAATAATGGAACGCGGGTATGGTATGCCATTAATTTAGTATTACTTTTTGAGAATATACTTTTAAAAAACGGTTTTTCACTTCTTGCCATACAAAGCATATCAATATATAAGCCTTCAATATTTTCTTCCAACCCGTCTTGCACACTTTTATTGTAGAATAATTTATAAGATATATTTGAATAACTGATCCACTTTTTCATTGAAACAGTTAATAAATCCAGTGCTAATTTATTCTTATTTAATTCGTCTGAATTTGTATAGACATGGGAAACAATAACTTCAGCTTCAAATATAGAGGCAATCTCACATACATTCTTTAATTCTATAATATCGTTTTCTAGAAAGTCTGTAGCGTACATCATTTTTCGAATGAGCCTAAAGTTGCAATTAGCAGGAATAATCAAGACAGGACAACTCACTTCTTTGAAAATTGTGACAGATGTTGTTTCAAAGAAGAATGCATCCGCTCCTTGCGCACCATTAGTTCCTGTAACGATTAAATCAATATCAAATTCTTTTACAGCATCTTTAATATCATCTCCCAACAAACCAGTAACAACTTTCTTATCTGCAGGTATACCAAGTTCATTCAATTGCTTAATCATCGCATCTATTTTATGATGCACCTGTTCCGTATCGTCGGCTAATCCTGTATAAATGGTATCTAATACTTCATTTGTAATTAAAACCAATTTACTTGAGTGAAGTAACACAACCTTACAATTCACCTTTCTTGCTAATTGCTTCACATAATCTAAGGCATTCTTAGAAACTTCTGTAAAATCTACTGGAACGAGAATATTTTTAATCATAATTGAATTGTTAAAGATTCACTTGGTTGTAATAAGATACAAAATAAAAAGGGTATTCAAAATCTATCACACCTACTTAAAGACCTTTTTCGATATAAAATTGGTACTAATAACAACCATTAGGACTACAATAATAGAACTAATGGGCATAATAATGGCTGCTGCTAATGGCGTAAATAATCCTTTTACAGACATGCTTATTACTACAATATTATATAACAATGAAAACAACAACGTCGATTTAACGGCATTCACAGAGCCTTTCGAAAAACGCAATACACGCATTAATAAACCTAATTTTTCGGCATTTAAGATCCCATCCGATGCAGGAGAGAAATTATACACATCTTCGGAAACAGCGAATCCTACATCGCTCTGTTTTAAAGCACCTGCATCGTTTAGTCCATCTCCTAACATCAATACATTCTTACCTTGATTTTGCAATTCTTTAATAAATTGTAATTTATCTTCCGGACTTTGATTAAAAAGAATGTGATGCGCTTCTGGAAAAATCGTTTCTAAATAATGTTTTTCTATACTCGAATCACCCGATAAAACATATAAAGCATAATTAGGAGCCAATTGCTGAATAAGTGTATCTAAATTAGTTCGATATCGATTCCGAATGGAGAAATAACCTAGATACGTATCATTAACCGAAACATGGACATTCGATGTATTTACATCTATCGCACTTGGATTACCAACAAATGATGCAGAACCAATTTTATATAATGTGCCTTCCACTATGCCTTCCAATCCTTTTCCAATTATTTCTTTGAAATTTTCAATTTTAATAGACGTAGTATGTTTAGTTAAATAGTTTGCCAATTGCACACTTAATGGGTGCGTAGATTGCCTTACGAGAATATGTATTTGTTGGAAATACTTTTCAATGTTTGATTCTCCTACAAAACCAATACTCGTAACATCCGACTGAGTAAGTGTACCTGTTTTATCAAATACAATCGTATCAACCAAATCTAACTTTTCAACAACATCGGCACTTCTTAAAAACAATCCTTTTTTAGCTAAAATACGAATGGCATTTCCATAGGCAAATGGGATAGATAAAGCCAAGGCACAGGGGCATGCAACAATTAAGACCGCAGTCAAATTATTAAAAGCAGCAGATATGCTTGTACCATACCAATACAAAAATGTAAGAATGCTAATTATTAAAAGTCCATATGTAAAATTTCGACCAACCGTATCTGCAATTTTAGAAATTGATTTTTCATCGTTTACTTTATCAAATACTTTATTATTCCAAAGCTGTAATAAATGACTTTGTGATACTTCTTTTTCGACTAACAATTCAATAGATCCTTGCGTTTGTCGACCTCCTGCATAAATCAATTCGCCTTTATTTATTCGTACAGGTATGGTTTCGCCACTTACAAAACTATAATCGATAAATGCATGTGCACTCAATAAAATAGCATCCGCTGGTATTATTTCTTGAGAACGAATATATATTTGATCTCCAATTTTGAGCTCGTTTATAAGTACTTGCTGTGACATACCATTAACAGTGCGTTGCACAGCCACTGGAAAATAAGATTGATAATCTCGATCAAAAGACATCGATTGATATACTTTGCTTTGAAACCACTTCCCTATTAAAAGAAAAAATATTAAACCTGTGAATGAATCTAAATATCCGGGACTGATGTGTGCCAGAATATCATAAATACTTCTTAAAAATAGCGCTGTTATTCCAATAACAATAGGTAAATCTAGATTGATCATTTTATTTCTCAAGCCTTTCCAAGCTGAGATGTATAAACCGGATGCGGAATAAAGCAAAACAGGCAGAGCCAGTAAAATGGATATATACCCAAATACCTCCGCGTAAGTTCCATCTAACTGACGATCCAATCCCAAATAATCTGGAAAGCTCATCAACATAATGTTGGAAGAACAAAATGCAGCCACAGCCATTTTATAAAAAATACTACGATCTTCTTTTTTATTCTGAATTCCAGCGGATTTTTTATTCAATTCAATTTGAGGTGCATATCCCAAGGAATCGAGTAACTCCACAATTCTACGAAGTGTAATAATGGAATCGTTAAATGTGATGGAAATTTCTTTTTTAGTAAAACTCACATCCGATCGCATGATACCTGGTTCAATCTTATAGAGTTTTTCTAATAACCAAAGACAGGAACTACAGTGAATGCTCGGAATATAAAAATGGATAACGACAACGTTATCGTGTTTGAAATCTATAATGCGTTGTACAATTTCTGGCTGATCTAAAAAAACATACTTTGTTCCAATAGATGCTTTAATTTTAATACCAGCGGCTGCGTCTATATCATAATACGAACACAAGTCGTGTTCGTTTAATATTTCATAAACCGTTTTACAACCATTACAACAAAAAAAATAACTATCTATCTGAATAGAATCATCTACACAAGTTTCTCCGCAATGCGTACAATTAGGGTGCGCAGAAATTAAACTTGCTTTCATCATTTCTTTAATTTTTCATTTTTTGAAGTTTAGAAATATTTACAATTGAAATTTTACTTCCTTGAATCGTAATCAATCCTTCTTCTTTAAAATCAGACAAGGTACGAATAACGGTCTCTTTCGAAGCACCAGCTATTGCTGCCAGGTCATCTCTATAAATTGCCATTGTAAAATTGTCGGGATTTTCGTCTTTATTGAAATTATTATAAATCATCAACAACGATTCAGCAACTCGTTTCCGAACGGAGTTATAAGCTAATTTCAATAAACGCTCTTCTTTTTCAATTAAGTTATCAGAAAGCATTTTTATCAATTTTTCAGAAACATCTTTGCTACTAAACAACACAGCAAAAAATTCATCTTTAGGTATAATGTGAATTTCTGAATCATCTAGCATTGTTGCCGACTCGGTATGATCACTCCCTTCTAACAGGTTTAAGTAACCCAAGAAATCCCCTTCTTTATACAAGCCCGTAATCAACTCACGACCATCGTCGTTGGTTTTAAACGTTTTCAACTTCCCTTTAACAATAAAGTATAAGGAGTTGGCTTTATTTCCTTCAGAATATAAAACTTGCTTCTTTTTAAAGCGACTAATTTTACGTTGATCTGCTATTAATTTTTCTAATTCTTGATTGCCCCTTGCTTCAGAAACAAGTTGATTGATACTCTCTAAATTACCACCTGCAGCATGTGTATGAATCAGTGCTTTCTTTTTTAAACGCAATTCAACGGCATCTAATAATTCAACATCATCGAAAGGTTTTGTTAGATAGTCGTCTGCACCAAGATTCATTCCTTTTCTGAAATCATTTTTCTCAGCTTTGGCTGTTAAAAATATAAATGGAATGGTTGCTGTTGCTTCAGATTTATTAAGCAAATGCAATACACCGTAACCATCTAATTCTGGCATCATAACATCACAAATAATCAGATCTGGAAGTGATCGCTTTGCTTCTTCAACACCTTCTTTGCCATTAGACGCTGTCAACACCTTGTAGTCTGCAAGCTCCAATATTTCAGCAATATTATCACGTACCTCATAATTATCTTCAATAACTAAAATTGATTTCATTTTATATAATGTTAAAAAGGAATCTGAACAATAAACGTTGTACCCATTGCCTGTTTACTAACGAAATCAACATTACCTCTAAGTATATCTAAATATTTTTTTATTATATTCAAACCAAGTCCAGTTCCTGGAATGTTTGCTGCATTGTGTGCACGAAAGAATCTACTAAATAAATACACTTGATCTTCTTCCGGAATCCCAATTCCTTGATCTTTCACTTCAAGCGTCAATAACTTATTTTCAACTTTAGTATTTATTTGTATTTTCTGTCCTTCGTGTGAATATTTTATTGCATTCGAAATCAAATTGATCATGATATTTCGAATGAGATTTTTATCAAGAAAAACCATCTCTTCAGGTAATTCATGAAAATGCTGAATCTGCTGATTTTCTTTTAAAATCCCATTCATTTCATCTATTACTTCGCTCGACAAATCGTTGATGGAAAACTCTGTAGGGTCATTTGTAATGCGGCCTTCCTCTAATCTGCTTAACGATAAAAAATCATTCAAAATGCCTGTTAAGTTATTGACGGAAGACTTAATGCGATTGACATGCTTAATGCGCTTATCTTCATCTTTGGTACCATTATATCTAGAAATCAAGGATACCGAAGAAAGAATCGTACTTAAGGGCGTTCTAAACTCATGAGAAGCCATTGTAACAAAACGTGACTTCAATTCACTCAAATCCCGTTCCCGAGCCAAGGCATCTTTTACTTCTCGTAGCTCGGAAATATCATGTATAATACCCGTAAATATCTTTTTATTTTCAAGTATAAGTTCGCTTATACTCAATAAGAACGGAAACAAACTCCCGTCTTTACGTCTACCAATAACCTCTCTGCCTTTGCCAATTATATTCCCTCTACCGGTAGCATGATACTTATTCATGTAGCGATCATGACTACTTCGATCTGGTTCTGGCATTAAGATTGAAACATTCTCTCCAATTAATTCATCCATTGGATAGCCAAACAGGCGCAATGTAGAAGGGTTTACTGATTCTATTACTCCTCGTTCATCTATCGTAATAATTCCGTCTACTGCGTTATCAATGATTGCTTGGTATCTAGATTCTAAATCAGATCTGGAAGTAGATTTAATTGGCATATTAAAAGTATTGTTTGTCATTTAAATCTACAAATTAAATTAGAGTTTGTCTGCTTTGGAGTTTGTTTTAAATCAAAATTCCCTTTTTCAAACAGGATTACATATGATAATTATCATGTTACAAATTGATTGGAATCAAAAAAAATGAAAAAAGGACAAAATGCTTTAAAAAAACACATAATACTAAAAAAAATAGTTATTTTTAAAAAACACTAAACCTATGAAATACACGACTATACTAATTTGTATAATCTCATCCGTTTTACTTTTTGTAAATTGTGGTAAAAAAGATCTGCCAGCCCCTGATCCTTTAAATGCTCATAATACTGGTTTTTCTAAACAGGGTGTTCCTGTTGTACTTACGGCTCCCTGCGCATCTACGTTACAAAAAAATACAATTACCTATACCTATTCACCAAGTGGATCAAACATGCATTTTGACCCTCAAGTCAACTATATTGACGATTATATAGATATTGATTGTAGAGATTATTCAACATATAATTCCATTAGAGTTGACATTCCAGATAAAGGCTTGTTCATAGGGAAAGTGAAATTTGATGTAAAAAAAATGTTAACACCAACTTCAAGTACTGCAACGCTAACTCATATTTTCAACCAATACTCGTATTACGGTTCCTATTATTATTATGGTTATGAAGGTGAAATATATGCAGAATACACCAAGACAGAAATCATTCTGTCCTTTTGTAATGTAAAAGTACAAGACTCAAACAATAATAATCATGAAGTTACAGGGCAAGTGATCATCGCAAACGGCCGCTAATTATTGCTTAGTTAATATAAATTCCACATTATTTGTATTAGAAACTGCATTGGAAGAATATTTATTTAGGGATGTTCTAAAACGTAACATTCCGCTCGTTTTAGAATATAATTCATATTTTGTTACATCTAATAAATAGTAATTTGCTATAATAGGAGAATTTAATGTAGTGATGGCAGATTTGTCGAATTCCAATACAATCGTATTTTCATTTACAGAGTTACTGTTTGTAGAAATTCCGTTAAAACTACTGGAACTTCCATTATTAGTATTTCCATTTTCTGAAATACTATAAAAAAAATCAAATTCCTGATTTTCAAACAAGTAAATCCCTTTCCCATTCGCTTTAAAATTAAAAACCCCAACACTTTCATAATTTTCTTTGGGTTCATAGGAATAATATCCACTACTAGGACCACCGTCACTATCATACACAGTATAACGCTCTACATACCATTTTCCAATAATAGTATTTGGTTCAACTCCGCCTTTTTTGCACCCTGAAAAAAGCGTAACGAAAAATAAAATAAAATAAAATAAATACTGTACTTTCATTTTGAATAGATTATCTACATTTTTGAATAATTATTTGAAGGTATGAAAAAATTACAAAATCAATACATCTTAGTCATAATCATTTCTTTTTTACCTATTTTATGTTTTAAAACTTTAGCACAAAATTTTGACAATTACATTAATATTAAGTCTTCAGGAGAGATTCCAGCAGACTTTCTAGGATTATCCTCTTCAAAATTTAAAGCAGATAAAACAACAATCTCTAAAGAAGAGGAAACGTATCTAAAGCGGTCTAAAAAGAAGTTTTACTTAGAAAACAACTTTTTAGTTGATGAATTGCTTCACAATGGGAAAGTTCTTTACAATGACCCAATAGGTATATATGTAAATAAGGTATTAGATAAAGTATTAGTGCATAAGCCCGAATTAAAAAAACAAATTCGAGTTTATGTAGTTTTGTCTGATATCGTAAATGCATATGCAACCAACAATGGCATTATTTTTATAAATATTGGATTGCTAGCTAAACTTGAAAATGAAGCTCAATTAGCTTTTATATTAGGACATGAGGTTACTCATTTTGAAAAAAATCATGTATTAAATAGATTCGTACTAAATGAGAAAATTCAGCGTAAAAAAATACGAATCAATTACTCAGACTCTAATGTAGAATCCATATTATTTTCTAATACAACGTATGCAAAAGATCAAGAAATAGAATCCGATATAGAGAGCACTAAACTTTTATTAGGTACTCTATATAATCCAAAAGCAGGAATGGAAGTAATGAAAATTTTAGCATCTGATATTCCTTTAAAAGATACGTATCACTTCACTCCCTCTTTCTTCAGTAAAGAAACCAGCCTTCACATAACGTTTAAATCTATTGATTTTGATTCATTAAAATATACGGAAGATCTTGAAGCAGATAGTAAGACACATCCAGCATTATCTCAACGCATTACAACGATTTCTAAACTTTTTGATTCTTTAAATCACAACAAATCATACTTTATTCTTCCTCAAAAAGATTTTTTTACCATACAAAAGATTGCTCAATTTGAAGTTTCGAAAATATTTTTAAAGAAAGGAAATTATTTATATGCGTTTTATTGTATCTATGAACTTTTACAAAATGATCCTAATAATGCTTACTTAAATAATTTATTGTGTAAAACATTTTACCTTGCGTCAAAATATCGAAATTCTCAAGATCAAGATAATTTAAATACAACTACAAGTAATACACCAAAAGAAATTCAATTTATTGCGGAGTATTTGAAACAATTATCGGATACTGAACTCAATATATTAAGCACCTATTTTTATTTAAAAACATATCCCGGAGAAGAAACTATTGTAAAAGAAATTCGATTAAGAGATTTGTTATATGATTTTAAATTTATCTATCAAGACAATGAAGAAAATCTAGAACACATACCAAATGGTAGAACTACGATTGCATCTATTCCTTTTGTTGAAAAATATTTAAATTCCATTTCTGAAGAATCTAAGAACTCCTTTACAGTAGATAATGATGGACTTGTTTTAGCAAATAAAAAGAAATCTAAAACAGGATATGCAAAAATTGACAACATCATCATACTTGATCCTGTTTATAAAAAATTTGATTTAAGAAGAAAAACAGAAGAGAAATTTATTGCTTCAGAAAAATCTCTACTTATATATAACGAACAAATAAGAAAGATATCCAATCAATTAAAAATAAGAGATACCATTGTGAGCTCAGTTGGTTGGACAAAAAATGATACGCTTGCTTTTCATAATCATTCTTTATTTAAAAGTCAAGTAGAAGAGGTTTTAACGAATGGTTCACAAATTATTTCAACAGATTTCGAATTAGTAGATACTACCTGTAATGGATACAAATCGCATCATTTAGCTTTAATGGGAACCTATTCATTCCACATTCAAAAAAGTCCAGTTGTTAAGGTTTTTGTAGTAATATGGACAGCTTTGGTTTTTCCAACATTTCCAATAGGACTATATTATGCAGTAACTCCCTCTTTTAAAACATACACCTATTTAATAACTTTAAATTGTAGAAATCAAGCATTTGATTATAAAAATGTTCGATTGCTTAAATATAGAGATTCTATGGGTGCAATAAATTCATCCATGTATTATCAACTATTAAAAATGAAAAAAGGAAAATGAAAAAAACTATATTAATATTTTTATTCCTTACTAGTTTATACGGGTCTATTTCCTTTGGACAAGTTCCCGGATATATGGGAAAAAGATGTATACTAAAAGCAAATATACATGGAATGCCGATTACAGGTTTTTTGTTTGCAAACGAAAAACCATTAGATTTTAATTTCAAGTTTTCAGTTGGTATGGACTATGTCATTTCAAGGAATATTTCTTTTGGTATTTCTGCAGAACAAGTAAATGACATCATACTATTGAACAAACTTTCGACAACACCAATTGGGCAATCTTATCCTGCAGCACCCACAACCTTCAAATCTGCTGCAAACTTTTACGGGTACAACCTAGGTGCAAATATGAAATTCTTCTTGAATAGATCATCTGGTGCACTAGCACCTTTTGGAAGATATTTCGTAATTGAATATTTAAAAAACTATGTAACAGTAAGTGATGATGGTCGTTATTATGCTAGTGGAAACAAACAAATAAATACCATTTCCACTAGTACTATTTTAATTGGAATGGGAAGTCAAAAAATATTATTTAATAGGCTGGTAATAGACACAAATCTTAAATACGGTGTTAATTTTTATGGTTTAACCCGCATAAAAGCTTCTGATACGCGCATCGATTTCGACCCAGTATATGCTGCATGTACATCCAAAATGTTCTCGGATTACCTATTTACACTTAGCGTGGGTATAGGTGTGCTAGCATTTTAAATAGCATTATTTTAACTTTTAGATTTAATTAATCATTCAGTTAACTATATTCTTTCTAGTTTATTCCGTATTTTTGCGCGTTATAACATAGAATAAATACATGCGCATTTCATATAATTGGCTTAAAGACTATATTGATTTAACAGAATCCCCCGAAGAAATAGCTAGACTATTGACTCATTCAGGTTTAGAAGTAGAAAAAGTAGAAGCCTACGAAAGTATAAAAGGTGGTTTAGTTGGGATCGTTATTGGGAAAGTATTAACCTGCGAGCAACACCCAAATGCAGATCGTTTACGCAAAACCACCGTCGATGTGGGTGCGGAAACTCCCTTAAACATTGTTTGTGGTGCACCTAATGTAGCAGTTGGTCAAACAGTTGTTGTCGCTACTATTGGCGCAACGATGTATCCTTCTGAAGGCGAACCTTTTAAAATTCAAAAATCTAAAATTCGCGGTGAAGTTTCTGAAGGCATGTTGTGTGCTGAAGACGAACTTGGGATGGGTAAGTCTCACGATGGAATTATTGTTATTGAGAAAGACATCGCAGCAGGAACTTCTGCTCAATCCTATTTCAATGTTGAAGTAGATTCTATTTTTGAAATAGGCTTAACTCCAAACCGTGCGGATGCCGCTTCTCACTTAGGAGTAGCGAGAGATCTAAGAGCATTATTAAATAGAAATCTTAAAAAAGTTGATCTTAAAAATTTCCAACCAGGCTTTAAAGCAAGTGGGATTAATTTAAAAGTTGAAAATACAAAAGCATGTCCGCGATATACAGGCCTCACTATTACTGGAGTTAAGATTGGTGAATCACCTGAATGGATCAAAACACGTTTGCGTTCGATTGGCTTGAACCCAATCAACAACGTTGTTGATATTACAAATTATGTAATGCATAGTTTAGGCCAGCCACTTCATGCATATGATTTAGATGAAATAAAAGGACATACGGTTGTTGTAAAAAATCTTCCGGCAGGCACTGAGTTCATTACACTCGACGGCGAAAAACGTAAATTATTAGAATCAGATTTAATGGTTTGCAATGCTACAGAACCTATGTGTATGGCTGGTGTGTATGGTGGATTAGAATCTGGAGTTCAAAAAAACACGCGTCATATTTTCTTAGAATGTGCTTATTTCAATCCAGAAATAATACGGACAACATCGATGAAACATGGTTTAAAGACTGACTCTTCTTTCCGTTTTGAAAGAGGTACGGATCCCAATATGCCAAAAGTTGCTTTGAGAAAAGCCGCTGCTATGATTGTTGAAATTGCAGGTGGTGAAATTTCTGCAGACATTTTAGATTCTCAAACGGAAACCTTCCCTCCTTTCAGAATTGAAACAACACATCAACGTATTTGCAAAGTAATTGGAAAAGAAATTCCTGCAGACCGAATTTTAGAAATTATTAGTTTACTCGATATTAAGTTAGCTTTCCGTAATGGTGATTTACTTGTATTGGACATACCTCCTTTTAGAGTTGATGTACAACGCGAAGCAGATTTAGTTGAAGAAATTTTGCGCATTTACGGATATGACAATATTGAATTAAGTGATCGCTTGAGTACAGAATTTTTAGCAGAATTTCCAACTAAAGATACAGATAAAATACACAGCTTAGTAGATCAGACACTGATTGCAAAAGGTTTTCAAGAAATCCTTACAAATTCATTAACTAAAGCTGCCTATGTAGATTTGCTATCTGCACAAACAGATGCGGTGTCCATTTTAAATAAATTAAGTGAAGAATTGGCATTTATGCGCCCTTCTCTTTCCTTTACGGGTTTGGAATCCATTGCGTATAATATTAATCGCCGTCAGAAAAATTTAAAGTTTTTTGAATGGGGGAAAACATATTCGAAACGAGCAAATAAATATTTAGAGAATAATAAATTGGCTGTTTTCTTAACAGGAAATCAACATACTGAAAGTTGGAATATGGCATCCAAGGCAGTTGACTTCTTTGATTTGAAATCTGTTGTAGTCCAAATATTAGAAAAATTAAATATCTCAGTTACCCAAGTTCAAGAAATCGAATCCAATCCAATCTTTTCAAAAGGAGTTATTTACAAACATGGGGGTAAAGTTTTAGTTGAAATGGGATATGTTTCAAAAGCGTTGCTAAAAGCTACGGACATAAAACAAGATGTTCTTTTTGCTGATTTCGATGCTGATTTATTATTGGAGTTGTATTCAAACACTTCAAAATATAGTGAAATCTCTAAATTCCCAGAAGTTCGTAGAGATCTATCTTTGGTATTAGATGCATCGGTAACGTTTGAACATATAAAAGAACTTGCTTTAAAAACGGAACGAAAAATACTTTCAGATATTAATGTGTTTGACGTATATGATGGAAAACACATTGAAAGTGGTAAGAAATCGTATTCTATTAGTTTTACATTACTTGACAAGGAACAAACTCTTACTGATCAAGCAATTGACTCAACTATGAATAAGCTGATGCAGGTATTTGAAAAAGAACTTAATACCACTATTCGTAAATAATTAAACTACCTGATATAAAAGATGTTCACGCATTTGAGTTCATGTATAACTTATAATGCTGCGTTTATTGTTTTATACCTCGTTTTTATATAATTTGTGCTATGTCTGTATCGGTAGATATTTTAAAGCGGTTAGAACTACTTGAAGCGAAAGCTTTAAAATTAGCACTTGCCCATAAAAGTTTAACGATTACTCACAAAGAGCTTCAATTAGAGAATCAAAAACTGAGAAATCAGATTATTCTTAAAGAAGAAGAAGTGAGAAACTTTCATAATCAAGAGAAAATAAGTAAAATTGTAACATCAATCACAGATGATACTTATAAGAAGACTGAGCTAAAGCTCAAAATCAATGAGTATATCAAGGAGATTGACAAATGCATTGCCTTTATCAAAGAATAAAACTGATTTAAACCCCTTATTATGGGTGAGTTATCTATAAAAATCAGAATTAGTGATCGCGAATACCCGATGCGCGTGGATGCTTCTGAAGAAGAGCAAATACGTGCGGCTGGTAAATTAATAAATGAAAAGCTCAAAAGATTCCGTGAGCAATTTGGAATTGACGATAAACAAGACTTATTATCTATGGCTGTAATCGATACAGTTATGGATACGTTAAAATCAGGCCAACGCTTAACGGAAAAGGATTCAATCCTACAAAATAAAATAGAGCACATAGATCATATTCTTTCAGAGGCTTTAGCTTTATAATACGTTATAGAACTAAAGAAATTTTTGCATTTGTTACCTCCTACTACATTCAGTATCTACTGAGATTGTTGTAAAACCCTAAAAAATAATCATGTCTGAATTAATAATCTATATCCTTGCCACTGCGGTTGTATCAATCGGAATTGGCATTGCAGCAGGAAAAGTCATTTTCCAAAAAGACTTTTCCAAACAAGAATCCGACGCAAAAGATAAAGCTCATTTAATCCTTAAAGAAGCTGAATTAAAAGCTGAAACCACAAAAAAAGACAAACAAATTGAAGCGAAAGAACATTTCTTAAAATTAAGAACGGAGTTTGAAGATGATTCCAACAAAAAGAAAAATCTAATCATTCAGAACGAACAAAAAATTAAGCAACGCGAACAAACACTTACCAAACAGATTGAAACGAATACCCGCCGTGAAGCTGAATTGGATTCTTTACGTGAAAACCTTTCTTCTCAATTAGAAATTTTAACAAAGAGAAAAGAAGAATTAGAAAAATTACGCAATTCTCAAATTCATCAATTAGAGAAAATAGCCAACCTTACGGGTGAAGAAGCAAAAGCGCAATTGATGGACACCATCAAAGAAGAAGCACGCACTGAAGCATCTTCTTACATCAAACGCATCACCGATGAAGCTAAAATGACAGCAACAAAAGATGCGAAGAAAATTGTAATTGAAACACTTCAACGTACCGCTACTGAAAATGCTGTTGAAAACTGCGTATCTATTTTCAATATAGAAAGCGACGATATCAAAGGTAAAATTATTGGTCGTGAAGGTAGAAACATTCGTGCATTAGAAGCAGCGACTGGAGTAGAAATTATTGTGGATGATACGCCTGAAGCAATTATCATTTCAGGTTTTGATCCGGTACGTAGAGAAGTAGCTCGTTTATCACTACACCGCTTGGTACAAGATGGCCGTATACACCCTGCTCGTATTGAAGAAGTTGTTGCTAAAACAGCAAAACACTTAGACGATGAAATCATTGAAATTGGAGAACGTACTGCAATCGACTTAGGTATACATGGCTTACATCCTGAATTAATTCGTTTGGTTGGTCGTATGCGTTTCCGTTCTTCTTACGGACAAAATTTATTACAACACTCAAGAGAAGTAGCGAAATTGTGTGCTACTATGGCTTCTGAGCTTGGCTTAAATGCGAAGGTTGCCAAACGTGCTGGTTTGTTACATGATATTGGTAAAGTATATCCAGATGAGCCTGAATTGCCGCACGCTATTTTAGGTATGGAGTTAGCTAAAAAATACAAAGAGTCTCCAGAAATTTGCAACGCAATTGGCGCTCACCACGACGAAATTGAAATGACTGGCTTAATTTCAGCTATTGTTCAAATTTGCGATTCAATTAGTGGTGCTAGACCAGGTGCTCGTAGAGAAGTGATGGAGCAATACATCAAACGATTGAAAGATCTTGAATTACTTGCCTTATCCTTTGATGGTGTGTTGAAATGTTATGCAATACAAGCTGGTAGAGAATTACGTATCATGGTAGATGCAGAAAATGTTAGCGATGACAAAGCAGGAATGTTATCATTTGATATTGCTCAAAAAATTGAAAAAGAAATGCAATATCCAGGACAAATTAAAGTAACGGTTATTCGTGAAATGCGTGCTGTGAATTTTGCAAAATAAAGTTTTAGCACTACCTCCCGTATTGCTTAATTGTAAGAGAGTCTCGCTGTATGGCGAGACTTTTCTTTTTTAGATTGTTTAGTATTTTTTGGTTAAAGAAATACTGGATTGAAATCATCATTATCTATTGTTCATTATTGGTAGCATTCCAGAAAAATCCATTAGATAAAGAAGTGTATTAAAAAAATGCCCTAGAATGTTTTAAAAATTCTAAGTCATTTTTTTTAAATTATAATTGATTTACATCAACCATTATCCGTATCCAAATCTTCGTGATCGTCTCCACCCAAACTATAATAGTTATTTTCTTCGTCTTCACTTCCAATTTCTTCTTGTTGATCATCAAGCTCCGATCCTGGAACATCTAAATCAGCTCCAGACATGTCATCTATGAATGTTTTTTCATTCATCCCTTCTATATGTTCTACTGCACGTTTTTTTTTAGTAGTATCTTCAGGATTAATATCTCCTTCTTTTATTCCTTTTGAATATATATCCTCACTTGCAGGATATAATGGATAGCCAGGAAATTCAAGGTTTTCCTTTTTAACATTTTCTTTTCCAGTATCTATTTTATTTTCGTTCTTCATAACCGTATAGAGTTTGTAAATATGAACTGTCAGATAATTAATATGTATAAATAACATATTAATTATAAAAACAATTTGACATTTTATATATCAAGGATTGTTATACCCGATTCAAAAAAAATTACAAAATTGCCCCATTTTACTCCCGACTTTAAAAAATAAAAAAGGCTCGTCATACGACGAGCCTTTTAAAAAAATCAACTGAAATTATTGTTTAACTACTGTTTTACTATATGTACCATAATCAGATTGAATATGAATGACATAGATACCATTGCTTAAATCAGACATATCAACATTTTCAATGGATGCATTTTCAGTTGAATAAATTATTCTACCTAACATATCATACATTTTCAATGATATAATACCACCAACGTTTGATACATCTACTTGTAACCTATCCGTAACCGGATTTGGATATAATTGAATGTTTGCATCTAAATATGCAGCATTAATACCTGTTGTAGTAGTCTTAGATATTACAACAGGTGAAGTAGCTGTAACGCAAGGGCTTGTACCAGCCACAGAATATTGGAATGTATAATCTCCAACAGCTGTTAAGCCAGTAACTGTAAGTGAAGCCATATTCGCAGAAGTACCAAATGAAACAGTACTTGGCCCTGTAAGTAAACTCCAAGTTCCGATCGATGTTCCTGTACCTGAAAGTGTAACCGTCGTTGCAGTACTTATAGACTGTGCTGTTCCTGCATTTGCAATAGTTGGAGTAACACACGGAGCAGTTGATTTTACTACATCTACCGTAGCAGATGCGTCTACACATGGACTCGTCCCAAGTACTGTATATTTAAATGTATATGTACCATTCAAAGTTAAACCACTTGCCGTAACAGAAGCAGATGCACCTGTAGGATTAAACGTAACAGATGCACCTTCAGGTTTATTTACTACGGTCCAAGTACCAACTTTTGATCCCGAACCAATTAAAGAAGCCGTAGTAGCTGCAGTAATTGATTGAGCAGAACCAGCATTTGCCGTTGTAGGAGTTAAGCATGTTGGAGTAGATTTAACAACATTTACAGTTGAAGTAGCATTTCCGCAAGGACTCACACCCGTTACAGTATACAAGAATGTATACGTACCATCAACTGTTAATCCACTTGCAGTAACTGTTGCAGATGCACCAGAAGTACTAAGTGTAACTGTTGCATTTGCAGGATTATTTTGTATTGTCCATTTACCAATTGATGTTCCTGTACCTGTTAAAGAAGCACTTGTTGCTGTAGTAATCGATTGTGCAGTACCTGCGTTTGCAGTTGTAGGAGTTGTACATGTAGGAGTTGATTTAACAACATTTACAGTTGAAGTAGCATTTCCACAAGGACTAACACCCGTTACAGTATATAAGAATGTATATGTACCATCAACGGTTAAACCATTAGCCGTAACATTAGCAGATGCACCTGTAGGGCTTAGTGTAATAGCTGCCCCATCCGGTTTTGTTTGTACCGTCCATGTACCTACCGAAGTTCCTGTGCCTTTTAATGACGCTGTATTAGCTGTCGTGATCGTTTGTCCAGTTCCGGCATTTGCCGTTGTTGCTACAGTACAAGGTGCTACTGATTTAACCACATCTACTGTAGAGAATGCATCCACACAAGGACTCGTACCAGTCACCGTATATTTAAATGTATAGGTACCGTTTACCGTTAATCCACTTGCCGTAACAGCTGCTGCTGCTCCAGTAGGGCTTAATGTAACGGCTGCACCAGTTGGCACAGTTATGATTGTCCATGTACCTACTTTTGTACCTGAACCACTTAATGATGCCGTAGTCGCAGTAGTAATTGATTGAGGAGTGCCTGCATTTGCTGTTGTAGGTGTTGTACATACAGGAGTTGCTTTAACCACATTTACTGGAGATGTAGCATCTATGCAAGGACTAACACCTTTTACGGTATAAAGGAATATATACGTACCATCAACAGTTAAGCCATTTGCAGTTACAGAAGCAGCATTTGCAGAAGGACTAAATGTTACCGTTGCATTTGCTGGTTTAGTTGTTACTGTCCATGTTCCCACTGTAGTACCTGTACCTTTCAAGGAAGCAGATGTTGCTGTAGTGATCGATTGCGGTGTACCTGCATTTGCTGTTGTAGGAGTTGTACAAACAGGAGTTGCTTTAACCACATTTACTGGAGATGTAGCATCAACACATGGGTTAACACCTTTTACAGTATAAAGGAATGTATATGTACCATCTACAATTAAGCCATTAGCTGTAACAGAAGCTGCATTTGCTGAAGGGCTGAATGTTACCGTTGCATTTGCTGGTTTAGTTGTTACTGTCCATGTTCCAACTACCGTTCCTGTACCAGTCAAGGAAGCAGATGTTGCTGTAGTAATGGATTGAGCAGTACCTGCATTTGCTGTTGTAGGAGTTGTACAAACAGGAGTTGCTTTAACCACATTTACTGGAGATGTAGCATCAACACATGGACTAACACCTTTTACAGTATAAAGGAATGTATAGGTACCGTCAACTGTTAAACCATTTGCGGTAACAGAAGCAGCATTTGCAGAAGGACTAAATGTTACCGTTGCATTTGCTGGTTTATTTGTTACTGTCCACGTACCAACTACAGTTCCTGTACCAGTCAAGGTAGCAGATGTTGCAGTTGTGATTGATTGAGCAGTACCAGCATTCGCAGTTGTTGGAGTTGTACAAACAGGGGTAGCTTTCGTAACAGTCATTGTTGAAGACGCAGCAGGACAAGATCCTGATGCAGCTACGGTATATTTAAATACATATGCACCATCAACAGTTAATCCGCTTGCAGTAACAGCAGCAGACGGAGCTGTAGGACTAAATGTAACAGTTGCCGCTGCAGGTTTTGTCGTAATGGTCCAAGTACCTACTGAAGAACCCGTTCCAACCAAAGCTGCAGAAATAGCAGTAGTAATGGTTTGATCGACACCAGCATCAGCAGTTATAGGTGCTACAACAGTAACTTTTAATGGACTTCGAATACTTTCACATGTATTTGGACTTGATGTTGCTTGACTTACATAATAAGTAGTTGTACTTGCAACGGAAGTTGAAGGTATTGGTGCAACAGTATTGGCAACACCACCGGTTAAAGTAGTATACCATTTTAGAGTCAAACCATTAATACCTGTAGCTTTTAATGCTATAGCATCCGTTGCGCCTTCACAATACGATATATCAGATACAACAACTGCTTTAGGTGTTGTGCAAATGTCTGTACCCAATGAAGGATCACCCATACTTAAACCTGAAAAAATAATTTTCTGATCTGTAAATGCAAGTGGCTGATAGTTTGGAGCACCTGTATCTAATTTATTTACAGGAATAATAACAACTTCTACAACTTTACTGAAATCAAAGTCTGCATTATTTGTGTTGATATCAGCAGGAAAAGTCGGATTATTCGGATTCTTAATAGATAATGCATTTTTGAAATCAAATACAAAATTGGTTGTACTATTTGGTGCAAGAGATAAGAAATCTGGAGTTACGTGATTTTTACTAAAACCTACTTCATATTTATACCAGTTCGGACCATCAACAGTACCATTTGGTAATAAAACCAATTTATTAATTGCGATTACGGTGCCGTCGGCATCTTTCATTTGAAACTTCAAATCAAGTGTTGCTGTATTTGTTACCGGTGCAGACACTGTCAATTTTAATACTGCGTTTTGACTCAAATCTAACGTATACTTACTCTTTGTAGTTCCAACACAATATTCTCCAAAATTAAATCCTACAACATTGTAAGAGTTTGCAGCTTGAGATACTATATATTGAAGCGTACCATCTCCAGCACGTGTTGCTTCCGCTTTAAAAGGCGTTGCTGCATTTCTATCTTCAAACCAATAAATACCTGCTGCTGCACCTGTAACACTTGAAGGAGAACATGCAGGATCATTTGTACCACCTGTCATTTCAGAGAATTGTGTAGCTGTTTCAAACTGATCTGTAATACCCGTAGTAGAAACATTTGATGCACCAACAATACTGATGGTATACAAAGGTGATTCTGCAACCAATGCGCCAGCAGCATTGTATGATTTTGCTGTAATATTATGTCCACCAGATGAAAGCGTTGATGTTGTATATGAATATGGATTAGTTGGTTTGGAAACCATCAAATTAGCGCCATCATAATAATCAACTCGTGCAACACTACCCGTAGAAATAGTTGCAGTTGCAGTCATCGTTACTGCATCTCCTGCATTATAACTCACCTTATTTCCTGCAAATGCAACGGTAAGTGAACCTGTAACCAATACAGAATTACATTTTCCTTTAATATAGTTGCGAACAAGCGTACCTGACTGTGTAAGCTGCCCTGCATTCCAGTTTGAAAGTCCTGCACCTGAAGTTAATGCAGCAGATGTTTCATTTTTATTATCAATAGCCCAGTTACAAGAACTGATTTTATTCGCTTCTAAGAAATCCCACCATGTCTGAGATTCTGCAGCATTATAACCTCCGTTACCTGAAGCATCACATGTACCGTATTCTGTTACAAAAAGTGCTACACCTTTATTTAAAGCATTGGTAGCTTTTTGTCTTAAAGAAGCCTTGTGTGAATTTGCATAATAGTGAAGTGTGTATGCTATGTTTGTTCCCGTTACCGGATCGTTTGCAGCTTCATCTACATCTTGAGAATATGTTCTTGTTCCGCATATAATAATGTTATCGGGATCCTTTGCACGAATCGTTGTAATCAATTCGTTGTGATAAGGCTTAATCGTACCAGACCAAGATTGATTGATCGGTTCATTAAATGTTTCATATAAAATGTTTGGCTGATTGCCATATGTAGTTGCGATATCCGTAAAGAACGTTTTTGCTTGCGACTTATAATTCTCTGCGTTATGTGAGTGAAAATCGACAATAACATATATTCCTTTTGCAATACATGCATCAATCACCGTTTTTATTTTGGCTAATTCTGTAGCTGGGTTATTGATATAAGTACTAGAACCAGTCTCTACGGACATAGTAGCACGAATTACATCTACGCACCAGTCATCACGCAACCAATTTATAGTTGTTGTGTTGTAATATGGAGCTCCTTCAGGATAGCCACTCCAGAACATAGACATACCTCGTAATATAACGGGGTTGCCATTTTTATCACAAACCTTACCATTGAAGATTTTAAGTTGTCCGTACTTAGCAACTGGCGTTTGGGCATGCACTACAAACGCGAAACAAAAAAATATCGACGATACGATAAATTTTCGTTTAAGGTTATAAAATAAATTCATAATTATTGGTTAAAGTCAATTAAAACTAGAAATAGTATAACAATCTACAAAAAAGTTTTTTAATTATTGAAATATTAATAAAAATTATATTTATAATTCAATTATAGATAGGTAAAAATAATTATAGACACTCCATAAAGACGAAAAAATACAGGAAATGTAATCATTATGTGGATAACTTAAATAAGTTACTATATATCAAGTTCTAATTCATTGTAATGATAGTTCAAAGTATGGTATGAATAGATGCATTGTTCAAAAGAGGATAATAGCACAAAAAAAACAAGTATACTTATTTCTTGACTCAATATCATCCGCTGATTTTACGTCAATAAATATCAATCATTACCAGTATAAAAAACGAGAACTGCTAATATTCTAATTACTTTTTTTCTCCAATTTTATAGGCTAACTTATATAGCTGAAACCATTGCTACAAAAGTAGTACATCCATTTTATTGCCATGTTAAAAAATAACAATATCATTACCTTCACACATTTTTCAAAAATATTTACATTACTTATTTTAATAATTTCTTTTCAATCTATTACTCTTTTAGCACAAGAAAAAATTCAACGCGACTCCATAACACGTATTCTTAAAAGTCAACCCTCTTTTACAATCTATAAAGACAATTATTTTATTACTGGAACTACCTTTGACGAAAGCCCAACAATAAAAAATTCGGATATTAAAATGCAGATTAGCTTTAAACAACGAATCACCAATTCTAGCCTACCTTTTAAAAGCTATTTATATCTAACATTTACACAAAAATCTTTTTGGAAAATTTATGAAAAATCAAGTCCCTTCCAAGAAAATATATTTAATCCAGGATTGGGTTTAGGTAAATTCATTTTTAAAAATGGAAAACAAATTGGGGTTTTAATGTTCCAAGTTGAACATGAATCAAATGGCAGAGACAGTACTTTTTCTAGAAGTTGGAATTATACGTCTGTAAGTTATATGGCATTGCTTTCGCCACAAATAACAGTCATAGCGAAAGCATGGATTCCATTTTCAATGAATGATAATAATAATATCACCGATTTTGCGGGTTATGGAGAAGTGACAATAAATTGGGAGATTATAAAAAATAAATTACAAGTCAATGCGCTCATACGAAAAGGGGCAAAGTTGAATTTGAATGGAAGCATACAAACCGGTATCTATTATAATCCACTAAAACATTCAAACCAATATATTTACTTACAATTCTATGATGGCTATGGAGAAAACTTATTAAACTACGATCGATTAACCAATAAAATCAGATTAGGAATTTGCATACATCCAAGTATGGGGATATTTAATCACTAAAGAATTCTGTACCAACATTAAGTTTATTCATTCGAATATCATTCCAGAAATATCTCCTGTAAGTTCCCTTCATCGTATAGTTAAAATGCACTTAATACGTATGCATAACACAATAAGTATGCAAGCCAAGACTACTATCCATATCCATTCTTGTATGTTTAATGTCAAGTATATTATTGAAACGTTCATAATTATTTTTTCGTAATACCTACTCTATTAATTAATTCAGCTATTAAACCTGTCCATCCTGTCTGGTGAGAAGCGCTAATACCGACAAAGCTCAATTTCCCTTAAAATAAAAAATACATTTTTTTAATTTCTTGCTAAAGCAACAAAAATAAAAAGCTATATAGAAGATCGGAATAATATTAAAAATTCCAAACAACTATATAGCTTTCAAATACAACAATTAATATAATTTACTTATTTATATAATAACAACTAAATTATATTTAATGAGCAACAATAATTTTCTTTGTAATAATACTTGAATATTGATTAATAAATAACACATAAGCACCATCTGACAAACCGCTCACATCCAATCGAGCATTCATGCTTTCAATTTGAATAGGTATTGAAATCTCTTCACCAAGAGTATTGGTTATTTTAAAGAAAGCACCAGTCAAGTCAATCCCAGACTCTACAATAAGTTCGCTCATCGCAGGAATTGGATAGATAATAGCAAACACATTATTCATTGAAGATCTTGTTGCCGTCGTCGTTGCTGTATTCGTAGTTATGTGTATAGGACTTGAAGTAGTTACTCCACCCAATGCATCCGTTGCCTTTACCTTAATTGAATGTGGCCCATCTGAAGGATTTATCCAAGTAAAGGCATATGGAGCAGAAGTACTTGACCCAATTACGACATCTCCATCCAAATATTCAACCAACACGATTGCCCCATCCACATCTGTTACATCTGCTGTGATGGTTACGGGCGAAGTCACCGTTGCATTATCTTCGAAAGAAGTAATTTTTATTACAGAAGGTTGATCCTGACGTGTAGATAAAGATGTTATGACTGAGGTAGCAACACATTGAGATACGTTCTTAACTTGAACTGTATAATTACCTACTGTACCAGCAACATACGATGATTCTGTTCCAACCTGCGTATTCCCATTAAACCATATATAACTTAATCCAGTACCAGTATTCGCATTCAATGTTACAGTAGAACCAGGTAAAATTGTTGTACTTCCAACTACTGATATTTCTGCTAGAGGAGCAGCGTTTACCGTTACTGTAATTTGCGCACGATTACTTTCGCAACTAGCTATGGATTGAGATACAAAATAATTAGTTGTACCTATTGCACTCGTAGCTGGAATTGGTATTGAAGAAGAACCTGTTCCACCTGTAGAAGCGGTATACCATAATAAACCTGTACCACTTGCTGTTAAAGCTGAAGAAGTAGCATTCTGACAATAGGATACCGCTGCTGTTACTGTTGGTGTAGCTGGAGCGGCATTTACCGTTACTGCAATTTGAGCACGATTACTTTCACAACCATTTGTGGATTGAGATACAAAATAATTAGTTGTACCTATTGCACTCGTAGCTGGAATTGGTGCTATAGAAGAACCTGTTCCGCCTGTAGAAGCGGTATACCATAATAAACCTG
>ERZ724508.295-NODE-295-length-36170-cov-5.695584_pt1 | contig 36170 bp, 51 predicted proteins | sample MGYA00376041_ERZ724508 | MGnify/ENA primary metagenome ERZ724508 (study PRJEB28724, sample SAMN07190887) | wastewater metagenome | isolation source: effluent of sewage treatment plant in Hong Hong | place: USA: Christiansburg, Virginia | collected 2016-03-01 ...
AAGCAAACCTTTCAAGAACCGATTGATATGCCTGATCCACTCTATACCAGTTTCCCAATCAAGTTGATGCCTGGAGTTTGTAACCCACATTTGTTATAAGGAGAGCATATTTTGCGTATGGAAGGCTGTACTTTACTCACCCAACCCACTCCAACAACCCGCAGCAAGGCCGTCTTCAAACGTGGGTGCCTCGATGACTTATACTCTAATTATTGAAGATGGCTGCATGCATTGATATGTGGTATGAGCATGGGCTGCCGGAGCCATCGCATGGTCGGCAGCTGGGGCTCACCCATTTCCTTTCGCACCCAATGAATAGCAGAACGGCATGAAAATGTCCGTCTGCCGGCAAGAGTGCTCTCAACTTCGTAAATTAATTACAAGGATATGAACAGCCACGTTCCACTTCACATGTAGGTGTGAAGGTCAAACTTGTGCTTGTAAAGGGCGTAGATTGGCATGTACACGCCGTTGAAGATACAGCTACTGGCCAGTCTCGTCCGAAATCCTACAAACAAGCTGCGCAGTAAACCCAGTTCACTCGCCTGAAGGAATCTGAGGACATTCATGAAACCCTTGGCATCGTTGTATGTCATCTTGGCCATGAACACTTCGAAGGGTTGATAGAAGAGGTTGGCTGCGAGTGTGGACAGTATGGCAGTTGCCCAGATCGTCTGGGTATGACTCAGCTTGTACTTGACCTTGAACACATGCGACAGGTGTTCATAGCTGATCTGCCTTACGCACAGGAATGTCGAAACACTGAAGTAGTTCATCTTAAACACGCTCCAGAAGGTTGAAATGTTTTTCTTGAAAAGTTAGCGAACAGCTTCTCTGACCGAAAGAGTTCCCGAATGTATAATCATGGAAAGCATGACTCCTGGAGTACCCAAAGCAAACGGTATCACTCCTGCGAGGTAGATGTTAAAGATTGGGCTCAGTTGGAACCACGGGGACTTTCGTAGATGTTCGGTATGCTTCCACTTGTAATTCAACCGCTCGTAGAAGTAGCTGTTCAGTAAGAAACCCAGCATTGTTGTGAATGGGGTGATGCTGACTCCTCGGTAGGCTCCTCTCATCCCCTATTCCCTCACTAATTGCTTCAGTGACTTCACGATTTCTCTGCTCTTGTAGTAGCCCACTTTCATGCGGATGTTGATCTTATCTACTGGAAAGACCAGCAGGGAGGTTACCCAACCCGTCGTTGCCAATCTCAGGCTGAACTGTTCTGGGTTAGCAGACCGTTACTTATGTCTTTCTGTTTAGCTGGCTCTGACATCGCGCAGTTATTTAAGCCTAGGTTAAAATTATACTGGCAGCTGCTACTCCATGGGTATCCGCAGCCAAACAATAGATTTTATTATTGGGGATGTACAGAGGCATTAAATTGCCAAGGTTCGAAACCACGACAAATAGACCAGCTCCCAAGCACAACTCGGTGAGATCGCCCAAGCAGCAGGTTCCTGTAGGAGGCAGCAACAAGCCAAAGAAGCAGTCGGTTCCATCAGTGTCAAGTGTCTTTGAGGATATTCTCCGAAGAAAGGATAGGCAGAAGACTGAGCATGTGGAGAAACAAAGCGCCCTTAAAGTTGATCCATAGATCGAGGAGAATTTAGATTAGTCGCCGGAAGAAGATTCTCCTGTCAAGATCCTAAAATCTACTTCACCCGCGGAACAGCCCACAGCTGATAAACCTTTATTTACGGAACCAGCCACAACAAAACCGTCATCCAATCACAAAGATCGCATAGGGAGCCCACCCAGTCGGCAGGCTCTATCACCAAACCAAACTGACAGATTGAGGGACGGAGAAAGTCGGAGGAGATTACTCGACATCGAACGGGAATCTCAGAGGAAATCAGAGATAATAAAGGAAATGTAACGCGCCCATGAGCATCAGTAGATCGACTTCGAAAACGAAGTGAAGCGACTGACTGCGGAAAAGAAGCGTGTTCAAGAAAGTCTTGTCAGGAAGACAATTTAGCTGGAGACATTACGCCGCGAAGTCGAGAGCTTTGAGCAGGAAAAGTTGAAATGCAAGTTAGAAGCGACGAAGGAGTGCGAGATGTAAATCAATCGCCTGCAGGAGTTGAACGATAAACTGCAGGATGAGCTGGCAGCTGTGAAGTGTGAACACACTGTCGCAAAAGAGGAGCTGAAAAGATTATCAGATGTATGTCGAGACCGTGAGTATGCAGAGATAGAGCTTACGAGCAATGAACTCAAAATGCTTGATAAGCTGGCATCCCTCAGTCGTACTGTCGAGGTGTACGCTAAGGAAATCAAGCAGCTCAACAGCACGTGTTAAAGGCAGCTGGAGCAGAAGGATAAACAGCTCGAGGAGTTGACCCGTGAACTGTACTAGCTGAAGAAGATTAACAATTTGAGCCACAATGGGAACTTCTCCAAATCTGCAGCTGAGCACGAACTCAAGAAGACGTTTGTTAGGTTCCAAGCCAGTCAAACCCTCACGAACCAACTTCGCTCAACGAATAGCGAGCTGCTAAAGAAGAGCAAGTCCTCAGAACTGAAGACCAATGAATTAGAAAAACGAGTGCAGGCACTTGCCCTCAAACAAAATAGTTTCGAGTCCGAAAATAAACGCCTCAAGCAGTAAATGTTGGACATGGAGAACAACCACATCGCTGAGATTCAACGTAAACAGGAGGAAACAGCGGCGATGAGACGTACCATCAACGAACTCACCCAAAGGTTCGAACGGTATGTTCAGCAACAGCAGCAGAGTTAACCTAACGAGTCAACGGTACGAGAGCGGCATCTCACAGATATGGTGAGTCGTTATCGCTCGGAGCTAGACTTAATGACACTGCGCCTACATGCCACCGAAAACGAACTTAAGAGATTGCGAATGCATCCCATAGACTCCGCTGAAAGTGAAACAGTGGATCGCGAACGGTCTATTCGCCACCTAATCGAGAAGGACATTTCATCACTGGTCAAAGAAGATGACTGAGAATATGATCGTAGCCGCTGTCAAAATGGGTATAGAAGTTGGTTGTGGTCAAATGCACCACGGGTGGCGGTCTTGACTGAAAACCTCCGACCGAGTGTTTCGAAGGCGTGTAGATAGTCTGATTTGTTTGATTGCTCCAACTATTGGACTGGCTGGTTTGGCTTATTAGTATAATGGCTGAAGAAAGATCCCTTGGGCTGTGCCACCTCTTTTGTTTTGAGTTACTCCTCGAGCTCCTGAATCCGTCCCTTCTGTTTGTCGACTATCGCTTAAAAGTTATGGCTGACCTTCCGAACATTTTCCTCCATGACCGCTAGTGACACTTTGTAAGAGTCCAGTCGCGCGTCCAACAGCTGAAATGATATGTGGGTGTACCTTCTTCTTTTGGTTGGCTTCCTTTGTGGAGACGACCATCTCAAACACGGAGAAGCCGATCAAAATGGCGTAGATCATGATTTCATAGAAGATCTCGATACCCTTCTCCAGTGCAAGCTCGTTGTTGAGTGGTTTGGAAGTGTAGTTACTGGTCATCTTCAGAAATCTGCGATTGATGTTCATTTCGATTCGGTGGTAGACGTTGCCTAAGCTTGACCTAACCCCCTACCGAAACGGATGAAGAATGTCTTGATGTAGCTGCTTTCGCTGGACTGGTTGCTGATGTGGTATTTCCGGGTGTAGTTGATAAGTGGCCGTGCGAATACCCTCACCACTAGCGAGAACAGCTTGTAGAAGGGCAGCATCTACCAGTGATATTATTTATGGTGGTGAATCCCAAAGCCAGCCCTGCAACCAATCAATAGCCAAGGAATCACATGAAATCCTCAGTGGTATTCAAACTCCCCAATTAATTTTTAAACCCCAAGCTAACCGTCGCATGGACGATTTTGAACTCGTAAGCAATCACTTCGAGAGGATGCAGCTCGACCGGCAGGAAACTCCGATCAAGAAGACCAAAGAAGCTGAATTCACATCCGCGGAAACTACAAATCAAACTCCCGAGAAGCCCGTGCACGACGACATCGATCCGCAGTATCTCTTCGAACATTTCGATGAGCTGGTGAAGGTTGAGTTCGGTGGCGAGCTAGACCCTTCACCGAGGGATGTCCGTGTACAGCTCAACTACGGCGAAGACGAACCGCTGAATGGGCTCCTCTCACCACCAGCGACCAAAGGCAGCTTTGAGCATCTGCTGTCTCCCTCATCGATGAGGAAGAAGAAGTCGAGTCATAAGAAAGTACTCGAGTTGGAGAGCATCGAGCTGTTTCCAGTGGAGGAACCATAGGTAGAGGAAGTTCCAATGCAAATGATGGATATGGCCTACCGTACCCTGAAGAAACCTCTTCAAGTGGACGAAAGCCATAACGTGCTGATAAGGAAGCAGCCTTACGCCCAGGAATCTTGATAATTTCTAACCGTCAACGTTCATACTCACAGTTTTGGTGTCACGCTGGAGGGTCTAATGCTGGCTCCTCTTCGATCGCAGTATCCTTAATCGGCCGGGAGACGGATTAGCTTGCAACGGATGTCACAACTGGTTCTGCCTGCTCTGCTGGTCGTTTTGTTGATTCAGCAATAATATCCCGCGGAGGCGTGTTGCTTCCCACTGGGTATTCAGGCTGCCGAACTTCTTCGCTTGCCTCGACGATATCGTCATCCTCTGGGATTTGCGGGGTGAAGTTCGGGTCGTAGAATTTAACATACTTCTTTCTACGCTCCTCAATCTGATCGAGTGGCTGATATCGTTAACATCTGTAGCAATTGAATTCCGACTCGCCTCCGTCCTCCTCAGTCCCGATGAACCCAATACATCTGAAGTGGAACCACTCTCCACAGACCTAGCACTCAAGCATAAGTTCACCAGGAAGGTAGGGCTTCCTACATAGACAGTAGGGTTTGTTGGGGTCTACATTATCAATGAATTACCTTCATCCACGACAGCATAGTCCTTGTTACTGTTGCGGTTTCTCCTTTCGGACTTCCTTTCTGATTTGGACTGACTTTTGATTTCCTTGACGAAGGCATCCCTGAGCACCGCATTTTCTTTCATGATTCGCTTGTACTTCTTGAAGAGCTGTGAAGCACCGAGATTTCGATAACTGAAGAACTCCCAGATTTCGTCGTTCTTGGTTATGTTGCTTCGGAGTGCTCGTTTCACTGGTTCCTCCACATCAATAACCTTGTAACCGTCGCTTGTCTTTTTGAGTTGAATTATGAGCTTACGGTTGCCAAGCAGGAACTCTTTGAGCTTCTTCATAAAATCTTGGTTCTCATTCTCACGATCTTCGCGACTTTCTCTTGCTCTTCCTTCCTTCCTCACCTTCCCATTCTTTTTGCTAGTCTTGAGCAGCTTGAACGGGACACTCGCAATCTTGTAAGTCTCCACATACTTTTCGATGCAACGACAGAACTTGATGATCTAGTCTTTGTATTTCTTGCTCTTCGATTCGATGACTCGACTCACCTTGATGGGTTTGTGGAGGTTACAATATATGAAGTACTGCATGCGGTCGATGTAGCGCTGTTCCATATACACACCAGCCTTGCGAGCACATTCTGCGTGGTAGCTAAGAGTGCACTCTTACTCCGCACATTTTATGCAGGCACCTGTTCGAGAGGTCTGGCAGATCTCACACATGATCTTAAACCGTTTCTTGTCGATGGTCTCCACTCCTTTGATGTTGATTGTGCCGTTCCTTTCTTCGAAGTACACTTCAGGTACCCATACTGCACAAGTGTAGTGAACCCACACGAAGTGACAGTCCGGCGGTTCTTCCACAGCCTCCTCGTCAAGGTTGTAGTAGTTATAGTACAATTGCTTCTCATCGTCCTCCTCATTGGGCTGATCTTCGCCTGGTTGCTCACCTTCGTTAGAATTGGGATTGGATGGTGGGCGCTCCTGCTGCTGTGATGGCTCTGGCTGTTCCTGCGGAGGCTTTGGTGGTTCAGGTTTTGTCTCCGTAGGTATATGCTATACAGGAAGTTAAATATGATCGGATTGTTCCGGTTTCGGAGCGACATTCTGAGGATGAGTGTGCGGATACTTGCCTTCATGATGATGGTGAGGATGGTGCTTTTACTGAGATTTTAGTTGTAAGTTGGGCGATATGTACTCTTCCTTGTTTTTGTTATGAGTGCAACTTCGTAGATACTCGTGGTAAGAGGGATTTGTTTACTTAAAGATCTGAGTGTCCGAGGAAATAGTGGTACGCTTCAGAGCTCCTCCCTTAACAGTGCATAAAGCACATCGAAGCCACCTTCCTTTCGGTCCAAACGCCAAACATAAGTCACAAACCCAATTCTCAGTAGGGACCTTCATGAGACCTACACACCTCTGATGCAGACTAATGTTGCAGGTAGAACAGAACACTATCAGGTTGTCCTCAGTGTAGTCCCCATCAGTGCAGATTTGACACTTAGCGTCATCCAGAGTTGGATCTACATTTGGGTTAGCTTTGTTCTTGGCGCTCTGCTTTTGAGCTTTCTGAGCTTGTGTAGCGATCTCCAGCAAATTCTCCTTTCTTCTCCTCTGTTTTAGGTATTCAAGGAACTCCATATCTAGGGGATGAGTTTGGTTGATGAGTTGAAAAGGGTCAGTTGGTACTGGGATAAATGACTCTTCGATGTGTGGCAAACGATTTTCAGGCAGTTGAGCAGCCAGGACAGATATCATCTTCTCGATAGGCATATGGCGAATCCCAGAAAGTAGCAGTTCTTATCGACCAAGTTCCCTTTTGACTCTATAGGGTCTTCTCCTTAATCGTTCCCTTTCCTCAGCTGAATCCTCTGCTTACTCTATCTCCATTCTTGCAGCTCGGGGATTAGGTAATGAGCCCGGTTGCTCTTCAGGGGCTGGTTCCAGTTATTTATCAGATTTCTTTTGGTCAGTCTCTAACTTTTTGTCACTCTCCTCGAGATAAGGCTCCTCCACAATGGCCTCCTCTCTCTCGTTTTGCGATTACTTTTCAATGGAGGCATTTTCCTGCGGGATATCGACCGACAAGACCGTATCCAGCCTATTTTTGTACTGTTCTTTGACATAATTGTATACTAGCGCTCTGGTGGTCGACCGAAACATATCGTCATCGGCGATTTCCGAAAGTGCTTGGATCCTTTCGGTGCTTTCATAATAGTAGTCGTAGTGCACCGAGGGCACAACCTCTTTAAGAGCTTCACTGACCTTTTCGGATAGTTTGAGTAGCGCGTTTGTCTCAAAAGGTGGGTTGTATGGTTTTGGCAGTTCCATCATGGTGTTTTTGGAGATGCGCAAGGGGACAGGATAGTTAATCCTGGTGACCTTCGACATGACCTCAGTAGCGGCTTCCTCAGCATTTTTCTTTGTGAAGAAGTTGTAGCTGAAGTATTCAGCGCAAATAACAAACCAAAAGCACTGGGCAGTCATGAAGTGGAAAGGATTCATCTTATTCTGAGAGTTCTGCTGGTCCCATTCAATCTTCTTTAGATACTCGATGATGCGGACATACACCTCAAGATTTTTCTCTTATTCCTTCTTCGGTTGGAGCTGCCGATTTTACCTTTCGGTCTTTTCTTCCACAGGACGTGGGCGCTAGCGATTCGGTTCCCGCCTCAGTTCATAAGTCTTGAGGTTTGTCTGTTTATTCCTCGAGCGGGTTCTTGTAAGTCTCGCACGATCTCTAAAATCAAAGCCAGGGCTACTTTGTGTTTGAGATAGGCTCTCGCACTGCTGGCAGCGACTAGGAGTCTTCCTCTTCGTCCTTCAACTCCGACTAATCGAAGTTTTCATCCGAATTATCTTCGTCTTCACTGTAGTCCTCAGAATGGCTCTCAGCAGCCGATTCCTAAATCGTAAGAGTCAGCATACGTTATGCTTATCAGGATCGGGCTGACCGACCTCATCGCCTTCTGCCCTATCTTCCGCCTCCATTAATAAATAAATGACAAATAATTAATTTACCATCGGGGATCGCCCACCCTTCAGTAGGTGCTCGGCAGCCACTTCTGACCAAAAATTCGAATCGGCAACTCATTAAAATTATAATCCTGCTATAATCCGGGAATCCTTTTAATATTTGAAGCTAAAACCGACGACATAGGAAGACCAATCCGCAATTGCGATGGCATAATCCAGGCGATAATGGAAGCGGCATGCTGGGCCGATGTCACGCTGAGGTCAGGAAGGGCGGTTGAAGCACCAACAGAACCATCTGAGATCAGAGATAGCAGCGATGTACCTTGACAACTTTGGGGGCTGGGCCCCGACCACGGGTAAGGGTACTTGTAGCCCTTTGGAAGCAGTTGCGAAGCCCGAGTTCGACGCCCCTTGATAGCCTCTGGAGAATGCAAATAAAAAATTGTTTTGAATTTGGCTGGCCTTTATCCACTCTTCCTCTCGCGGCCCAGCAAAACTTCTTAGGAGCCGTGGTGGCCACAAGAAGCTATTTGCACGGCAATATTCGTATTATAATTTAATCTATTAAAATTTAAGATGGAGTTTGGTCACTATCAGCCTAATATCAATGCATCAAAAGCTGAGTGTGTTGGGCAGAACAGCAATAAAGAACCCTCAATCTGGAAACAGGGATATGAGGAGCAGCCTGATCTCGATGCCCATGCTAATGCTTGCCATACCACTGCCCTTTATCGGCTTTGATGAATGCTGCAAACACTCATAAAATACACTCTTATAACTTCACTCCAAATAATTGTCTGAATGGAATCACCAGTGGGTCTCGAAGTCAAAACCAGTTCGCGTTTCGCTTTGCTATTGATTTCGGACCGTCTTGGAGCCCCCGCTCCATCCGCCATGTAGTCTTGTGAAAAGGTTGTCGTTGGAATTACGAAGGGTCTGCAATAACTCCGGTGGAACACAGTCTCCCACCACACGCGGAGGACACCCGGTTCGCTCCTTCATTGCCTTCTCCTTCTTTCTTCTCGAACAGTTGACTATTCTTCGGAACTATGGAAAGTCCGGCAGGTGTGATGGCTGTTTTCTCCCAACACCAAGCGTACCGACTCCTTCAAGTTTGACGAGACGGGCTAAAGTAGATCGGAAAGTTATACCTGCAAACGATTTGTAGTGGGTAGCCATGCGATTGCTAAGTTCAAAGACACGCTTCTCCACTGGTAGCTTTAGGTAGTTGGCGTACCCGGTAGGAGTATTCAAGCGTCTCTCCACCAACTCGTACTTTTTGGCTTTATCCCAAGGCTCCTTCAGAATGTCGTCGCGATTGTCGACGGTATGGAAGTCATTGGATTCCGCCAGCACTCGGATCCGCTTGACTTCGCTCTAGTAGTTTTCCACGACTTCAGTTACGAGTGCTCTCTTTCTCGGTTCCTTGCGCTCCCTAGGTTAGAAGGGAAGTACGTCCTGCTGGGCAGGTTGCAACAAAACTTCCAATAGAATTCGAGTTCCTTCTCTGAAAACTCTTGATGAAGGCATTCCACCATTCTCTCGATGAAGCCTTCCAGCATACAAGGCTGCAGGTGACGGTGACTTTGCATTATTCTTTTCTGTTCTTCGGAGGAAGGAAATTAGAGGTACAATTCAAAGCTGAGAATGGAGTTCATGAAGATGCTTTGATAGCTGGTGCTCAAGCAAGCAATATCCCCTCAAGGAATTTTCTCCGAGCAGTGAAGTAATTATGGAGTTATGACGCATTGCTTTGAAGTTGCACAACCGATTGTGGTATCCTCGCTGTTAAGCGCATCCACCTCATTTATTATCCATATATTTTTCAACCTACACACCATGCCTATCCGTCAAGGCGGTGCCAAACTGTGGTTCAAGACCCAGTAGGAGATCGTACCTACCATACCCTAATCCAGGATGAGTACGATGACAGGATGATCTCCTCCATCGAGCTCAAGTCAGACGACTTCAACGACGAGAACTTCTCGCCAGTGTTCAGCCGACTCAAGAAGGAATCTTACCTCTCCATCGGAGATAAGTACCGTAAGGACATGGCAATCGTACGATAGTTGCTTACCGTAGATTGGCAAAATCACCGCCAACAAGCATATCTCTGATGTCCTCGAGAAGTACTACGGAGGTAAGCACAACAACACCCATTGGAGAGAGTGGCCTGTGGAAAAGTTTGTGTTGGGCTGGGGAGTCGGGTACCTGTTGCTCCGCGAGGTACTGGTCTATACATGCTTAGCTTCCGATCCGCAACTTCTACGCTCGTTGCTTCATCATGGTCCTTTACTTCAGCAAGATCAAAGACCTCATCCCAAACTTATTGCCAGGCTACAGCCCAACATTCGTGGCTGTAAAGGACAGGTACACCGGAAAGAACGTCATCAACTACGATGCTGTCTATCTCAACCAGTTCCAGATTACCCCTGACGCCAGCAACCGTGTCCACGAGGGACTCCTTTGGAAATGGAGACAACCCGCTTACATGAAAGATACCCCCGAGATGTGGGTCGGTACCTACTTCCCGTGGGCTTTTGGTGGAAAGGGCAATCATCATGCTTCTTGGGTAATACCTTTGACTATGGTAGGACGGCACATTTAACATGCCTTTGGAGAGGCTTGCGGATGCTTGGCATAAGGACTGCATGATGGTCGACTTCCTGGCATGATCACATTCATCGGACAGCATAGATTATCATTATAAGTTATTGCATGCGCCGCAAGAGCTTCATTAGTCCCTGCAAGGAAATCAATACCGATCAGTTGTTCAAGAGAATGCATTCTCGTCCCGCCAACTGCAAACCTCCGTGCTCCGAGGACGATACCAGCTTGCGCTACAGGAAAATTAGCTCAGCTAATACCACCTCCTATTCCCTTCAGTACTTTCGCCATCAGTTACCCAAAAATACCAGCACCAGTAACAGTACCAAGCATGCCGATTCTGGCTGTCTGAAGATCTCTCAGCTGTTGAGAATGCGATGGGAAAGCAACAGTCGAAGTCCCTCAGTAAAAGATCCTCCACAAAACCACTTTCGCATACTCAAGCTAACCAACATCACAACCAACATCGACCGCAGCCGCAGCTTCGCCAGAAGCACAGCCTCCAAGGAAAATTATTAGCTACGGCCATTTACTTCAGGTGATTTGCGTGAGGACGAAAGTCTTGAGGAGACCCTCAGACCAGCCACTGGCGCATTGAAAGTCCACATTCGCATGCGGACTAGCATCGAGCGCATAGACAAAACAATAACTGTCGAGGAGTAACTGCCCGACCAACATCAGAAAATCTACATGCCGAAGTTATGGAAACGACTGAAGACCTTGAAAGGACGACGAAGACGGAACCGCCTTAGCGAGCTGGATTCAGTGTTAGTGGGAATTAAGGCCGTATGACTGTGTTTTTCTAATAGCAATGGATATTCTCTACAGGTTGCATAACTATCAGATATACAATGGAGCCCGCTGATGACGGTTAGCATCCCGTCGAAATTGCGAACATCCTACGGTTGCAGCACCGCCTCAAGCAGGAGTTCATGCTAAAGGAAACCTAATCGGCTCAGAAGGGCAGACTCAGGCAGATGATCGACGAACAGATTAAGACATACTATTCCTCGGAGGTGAGGAACATTTCACATGGGCATGGCCAGCTTCTCGAAGATGAGGGCTTTGGTGACTGCTACAACTTCGTGAAGGAGGTATTGCTGCTGGTTGCACGTGACCATAAGTTTCTGATAACTGTGTTGGAAAGTGCAAGCAAGTAGGATCACGATTCAGTCGGCAAGCTTATCGATCCTATTGTAAACGTGTTCTACGAGAATTTAGTGGAGGGCGACGAGTTCTACAAGGACATCACCAAGATAGTGATTGATATTCAGGAGGAGGAACTGTCTGGGGCAAAGCTCAGCTGGCTCAAGCAGGAGATCATTGAGAGATACCTACATCGAGCGGAGTACAGGCATTACGCTAGTCTAGCAGTTAGGAATACTCTGATAAACATCTGCGAAGATGAGCCAACCTATGGCATTCCGAGAAGCGAAGGTAAAAGCTCCTCGGAGTACGAATCGTTGTTGCTGAATTTCGACATAAAGAAGCATGTCATCGAGGGGCTGCCCAGCAGTGAAATCATTGATAAGATCAAGTTCTCAACCAAAGACTCTTGGATGTCAGAGCGACGGCGGTCATCTGTTGACTAACTGAACGAATCTAATGTCGATTCAGAACGTTGGCTGGTGCTAGTCCTTGAGGAGTACATCTCTGACATCTTCGCAAGTGTGTATCGAATGCCTATTGGTCTCAAGATCATCTGCAAGTCCATGTAGCTGCATATGGCCAAGGCCGAACCACCAGTTCCCCGGGAGAGTATCCTCAGTCGCGTCTGGAAGTATATATTTCACCTGTTCTACGACAACCTGCAGTTCAACGATAAGTTCATGGGTTCGCAGTTCGCTACCTAGCAGAGACTCGCTGCACTGGAGAAGGTACGAACAGTATTTTGCCGACTGCATAATGTGGAATCTCAGAACGATGAGGTTCGGAAGAGAATCTTCAAGTTCGTGGAGTAGCTCCTGGAACTTCCACAGGAGCGTTTAATAAGACTCAAGAACAACGAAGCAAGCGAGCGATTGAAGAGTTTGGCAGTGTGCCTGAACTTCGAACAGACGCTCACACTGTTTGAGCTCATCATAAAAAGCCCACATTCAAAGGAGCTGAATGCAAGAATATTCAACCGAGTGGTTCGGATCAGCGAGATGAGCGACCGGTTTGATTTTCTGAAAGAGGTGAAAGCACCGAAGGCACCCAAAGAAACCAACCGGGCATATACCCTATTTCAGGAGCTTGTGCTACCGACGAGCCTCGAACTTGACTACCAGAAGCTGTACCATGAGGCCTATAAGAACAATAAGATTAAGAACATTCTGCGGCAGATACTGGTGACGCTGCCTCCCATCGAGGAATACCTTATTGGCTGCCGAGTTCGCAACTTTACGGAGTTGCTGCATCGGCTGGAGTTGAGATACAGCACGAGTGAGCAAACTGGCGGTTCCGATCATATACCTACTGTTGTCAAAATCAAGTATTTCCTCTGGCTCGCCAAACAAGAGAACATCCAGAAGATCTGTCAGGAGATGATCGAGGAGTACAAGGAGCGTATCGAAGTCAGTCTAGAGCTGTATAAGAATACTAAGGTCGAGTACCTGCGTGCTCTGCAAAGCCTTAAATACTATCTGGATCGAGCCAGCAGCCGATAGAAGATTGTGAAGGAGAAGCGCGACCAGTAAAGAGCTAGAGATCTGATCGACTCTGTGAGGTTTCGATACTGCTTAAGCTCGCCACGTAGCCGATAGAAGGAGTTTGGCACTAACGGCAAACTTGTGATTCCTAACTACGAAAAACTGATTGTGGATGCTCAATAAAACTGCATTCACACGAAAGGTCTGGAGCAGCAACAACCGATGAACAGCAAATTGCACGCACATACGGTCTATGAGTTCGTGGATGCCTTCTGCTCTCTTGAAGAGGTCAGGTCTGCAGTCACTCAAGGTCAAGATAAGGTTGGAATCAACACCAACATCTTCTGGTTTCTTGGAGTCGTCGTCTAAATAGTCGGAAAGGAGGCCGAGTTTGCTACATGTTTACCTTGGCTCAAAGAGTATACTGAAGATCTCGTGACACGCCGAATCTACGAGCTCATCTTTCCTCGGAAACCCACCTACAAGGATTTGGCACTCTACACCAGAATACGCTCGTTGGAGTGGTTGATGCCCAGCCACCTGAGCATTCCCAAACGAAACTGCGTGGAGCAAGTCTGGTAGATTGCAAAGCGGTGCTTAAATGACATGGAGAAGTCCACTTGCACGAACGAAAAGTTTAACAGCATTAAGTAGTTCCTCCGAATAATCAACGGGCTGCTCTTCATCAACCAGGACAATGGCACAATGGACAACATCTACCCCATGATAGTGTACACCTTAGTGCGAACCAAACCATCGAGACTGAACAGCAATCTCAAGTACACTGCATTGCTAACTTAGCTTTATCGAACTCTTTACCGAGCCGGGGAAAATGCTGTCCAGTGAAGGCTACTGCTTCACCAGCATGAAGTCTGCAGTCATGTATGTGGAGAACCTCAATGAGAAGAATATAGTCGGTATCACCCTCCAGGAAATGGAGTCAAAGATCTACGAAAGCGAGCTCAAGATGGGCATACCTTTCTTGCGCAGGAACAAATCTTCAAGCAACTTCGCCACGATGGGGCAACTCCGAGAGATGCTGGATAGCTGATGTGGATGAGTAACTCTAACTGGGTACAATCAGCCGGGTGGCCACGTCAACATCCTCCCTCCAAGGATATGGATATGGAGGTGATCGACAGTTTGCCCTGCCCACTTCCCTTCGTTTACAACGAGCCGATATCCGTGTTTCAGATCTTCATTTTTGCTTGCAATGTTTGCAGCCGCTACCATAAGCTTTCCGAGGATGTCAGCGTGCCTTGATTAAGCTTTGGAGATGCCGGTGAGTCCATCTTTATCCTTGGGAATCACGAGTATATGCACAGGGGCAACCGGGTTGACATCCTTAAAGGCGTAGACATACTGATCCTCGTACACCATCTTGCTGGGTATCTCCTTGCTGAGAATCCTATCGAAGACTGTCTTGGCCGAACTGAACCCCTTGAGCAAATTACGGAGCATGAGATTATATATAGGATCACTTCAATCTCGGAAGGCGCCATTACCGTGGTTGGTTTCGGTCGACTTGAAACAATGAACGTAAGTTCTCCTGGTATCCACAGTCGAATGGGTATGGCATGTCCCGAGAACTGTAAATTTTTAGGTAAGCGAGTTAGGTCTTTCTGGCCTCCTCCCACGTGGTTGTGCCATGCACTATCATTTTGAAGTGCTTTATGAACAATACTGTGCACAGAATGCAAGCAGCCAGATCCAGGAACATATTCAAAACCAGCAGGTAGTAGGCGATTTTGAGCTACTCCATGCCACCTCCGATCTGCACCACCTGCCCCGGTAGCAGCACCAGCGAGGCGTAGATAGTCATAGCGGTGGTCAGTGTATACAGCGGCAAGAATAGGACATACCAACGATGGTTGAACTCCCCTATGCAGACTTCCAGTAGGAGACAGTGGTGGTCGAATCGGTGAATGCACTTATCGCACTTCTTGCAGTGATTCATGCGGTAGAATCGTAGCATCCGACATGCCTCACAGTAGATCTTGGGAACCTGATTGTCTGTGAAGTGTTCAGAATCCAGCGTCCTTTCACTATGGTCTCTTAGCATAAGCCAGTAGAGGAACAGCGTTGCTAGCGGCAACAGCCACAAGCTCCACGGTAGCACCGCCACCTCCACCAGTGTCTTAATGATAAAGGCGAGTTTATAAAACATGCTTTATGCCTTATAACCCTGTCAGTTCGAATAAGGAATATGGAAGAGCTCGATTCGAAGTATTCACGAAGGGAGTCGCGCGTGGTCGTTGCTGAGCGCTACATTATGCTTGCTTTCGAGAGACGAGTGGGTCCTTGGAACGTGTATGAAGGAGTGTAGATGGGCACTCGTGAACCTGTGCTTGTTCACGTCAAACCTGTACTCATGTCGATAACCCTAGCGTAAAAACGGAGAATCGGTACGATATCGCAAGGACCTTCATAAGAGACTAGCGAATCATGCTCCCAAGCTCCTATGGGAAGGGGACTAACTGGTCGACAAGCTTTACTACCACGTGATGGTCTTCTAAAGGTTGGGACCCTCCTTGAAACATGTGCTTAAGCTCACCCACTATCACCTGCCGTTGCCGACAATCCTATTGCTCTTGTACAACCTGCTGGGGTTGGTGCAGAAGCTGGGGGAACAGCGACTTGTGCTGCGTCCATTCAAACCCAGCAGAATATATCTGTCGAGGAAGCCTAGCAGCACGGAACTGTTTATCGGTGAGTTCACAAACGTATGCAATGCAGGACAGACGACTGGCACTCAGGATTCCAAGTATGCAAGTACGGGATCACACCTCGGCCTAAGTACTGCACACTCTCGATTTAGATGCCTCCTTAAAGGATGATCTAGAGTCTGTTTGCTATCTAATCTTCAATATTCTGCTGGAAGGTGGGTTCTTTCCTATTGTGGAAATTCGCAAAAAGAAATGCGAAGAACTACTAGCATGGAAATCTGACCTTCGGATCGATCGCTATAAAAGTCTGCCGGAGGAGGTACGCAATCTCTTTTTGTACTGTCGGGGACTGCAAATCAGCGAGCAACCCAACTATGAATATTGGCGCAAATAGATTCGACGCTGCCTATCAAACGATCTGCTGAAACAGCCCTATGCATGGACAGTCCGACGAGAACCAGCCCAGCAGCCATAATAGATCGAAAAGTAATGCGACATTGCTGAGGATGACTCCAGTTTGGATCATACACTTCCCAGCATGGAAGGCCTATGTTTAGAAAAATTCAACCTCAGAAAGAGAAATCCCCATGAAATCGTCTCGATGAAGGTATCGCACGAACGCTATCCCGAGATCATAATCAGCCGCACCTAGTCAATCCGACTTGGTGAGCTCGAAAGTAACTCAGATGACGACTACGGCGACGACCTCTATTACGGCAAGTCAGATTGACCTTGCCTACTAATAAAAATAATAGGAGAGATGAACATGACCAAAGCCAATGTGGAGCGTGGCAGCACGGAATGGCAGCACATGGAGTACCGACTGCAGCTGTTCCTTGGGTTACCCGCAGCAGCGCCCGTGACTATCTACCGCTTCGAAGCTGCGACCCATGATCTGCAGGAAATGCAGAACACCTATCCCGTAAGAATTTATTGTGAATTTAGGGCAAGGAAATGATCGACGCATGTTTGGACACCACCAACATGGACGATACCAGCTTCAAGAAGCTTTTCTCTAGAAAGACTGACATGAAGACTCTTTGGTTCTAGACTGGTCACCTTACGATCGATACCCATAACGAACCACTCACAAGGAGATACTCAATGCTGCTGGCAAGGATTGTTGTAGGAGACAGCTATTGCATTCAGGAAGCTGAAGCCGATCTTATCGACAGCATCCCCGAACCCTACGATTCGTGCTATGTGCTTACCAGTGAAGAGCAATAAAGTGCATACCGCCACAACTACATCCTTAAGAACCGCTCACAGTACGTAATTCAGTATGAGGTGGTATTCACCCTCAATCGCGAGAAGTAGTATAACCCCCGCGATACGATCTGCAATAAGTGCGAGAAGCGCACTGCAGTTGCCTACTGCAGGCAAGAAGAAGCATACTTCTGCAGTGAGTGCAACATCACACACCACAAGGATAAGCTGCTCACCAATCATCAACGTTAGCCAATCAATAAACTCAACTCTCTTGGCAGATGTTCTTTCCACGGGAGGCAGCTCAGTCTTTACTGTCAGGACTAAGGGAGATTCCTCTGTATAGACTGCACTTTGGTGGGTGATCACAGTTCAGGACAGTATGTTGGTCACCGAACCGTTATGCTTGAGAAGTTCTATAACGAGCGATAGTCCTAGAATGGAAGGATATCGTCAAGCAAGAAAGAAGAACTGACCGCCGATCTTAACCGTATTGAGGACTACATCAAACAGATAACTGAACATACTGAGGAGATGCACGGTAGGCTCATGGAAAAATTCGAGAGGGCGTTAAACGAGCTGAAGCGGATCAACAAGTCCAAGGTCGATGAACTGTTATCTGTGAAGATGTCCATCAAGCGTCAGCTGGATCAGTGCGTTTGGACAGAAAGTTTTATACGCTACCAACAGCAAGTACTTAAACCATAGTACTATGTCGAGGCTCAGCAGCAGTTTGATCAGTACATGGTCATGCTCTTAGAAGCACGTACAAAGCCAGTCAAGTCAGTCGAGACTCAGAATATCGTTATTGAAGGGGAAGTGATTGTCAGTGAAAGGAACAGCCGATCAAGGTCAGGCTCTGCGAGAAGCCGAAAAACTGGCAGAAACCTGGGCCTCGACTTTTACGAACGAAATCAGTAGGCCTAACGAAATATCAAATCCAATGCCGTGCTCGTGAATAACCCTCAAAGTGCCTCAAGGTTTACGGAGAACCATACGAAATCGGAATTCAACAAACCCAACGGAAAGGAGAAGACCCCTTCGGTGAAGGAGAGTAATTATACGAACAGATATGACCAAAAAGTGAGTGAAATCTATCCACAAAGACCACCAGAAGTTCCTGGTTTAAATCTACCCGGCCGTTCACCAAATACTTCCAAATTTGAGACAGGTCGCTCACAGGACTACCCCGACCGCTCTTCAGCTGACTACTCACCTTCAGAGCAGCAGGGCACTACAAACCGGAAGAGCCCGATAAAGGAAAGCCCTGGCAAACTATCAGCTTCTGAATCACTCAAGGCAAGATTTGGCCAGCTCGGGCTCAAAGCAATGTTCGTTTGATTCTCTCACAGATTATGAGCTAGTTACATGGTGTCATTTGTGCCGTGCCTGTGCCTCCTCTAATTCTATCACTCGCTTTCTCAGCTTTACGTTGTCCTCCTCGAGCTCAATATACTGTCGTTTGAAATGCCCGATTTCCTGTGCAAACAGTGCCTTCGCTTCGTTTTACTTTTAGATCTATGCCTTAAGTCGGAGGATTTCTTGTTGGTAAGTAAATCTTCGCTCGGGTTGCTGAAGTAGCTCGACAGCCTGGGTTCTTAGCTATTCGTTGTCTGCTTTGAGCATCATCAGCTACTATTGCAGTTAGCAGTAGGCAGCGTTAGAGGATGCCCTTATTTCCTCGTTGACAGCCTGTGCAGACCTGAGCTGTATCTCCAGCCGTTCGATATCCTGCAGGAACTGCTATTGGTTGCCTGCTACAGCCTACGCTTTTTCTCTTTTGTCCACCTCTTTTATATAGGCATTCGCTTTCTGGAGCATCTCCTCGAGAAAGAGCACCTTATCCTGTAGCTGTTTAATGTCTTTCTCCTGCTGATAGCGTGTGACCTCGGTCTCAATTTTCTATCTCACGTTGTGTCTGCCGATCCGAAGATCGTCGTCTCGCCGCAAGTTATTGATGATGGCTTCCTTATCAAAGTCCTACATTCCCTTTTGTCGTGTGTGTTGGTTATTCGAGTTTGGATCAGACTGTTCTGGAGGTTCACGCTGTTGCTGCTTAGCCTTTTCCAGCTCCCTCTCCAATCTCTGCATCTCCATGAAAGCGTGGTTGAGCTGCTGCGTCTATTCATTGAGTGTCTTTATTAGACGTATCTTGTCGTTGCGAAGAGCAATAATTTCATTTGTAACTTTGGATTAAATCCGGTCCAAATCCTCCAGCTACTTGCGAACTTCATGATTAAACCTTTTGTGGTTGAGCAGCGTAGCTTCACTGTTGTACCTTTGCATTTGGCTCGGGCCTACTGTTTGGTTCTTCTTTTGCCGAAGTGTCCGATGCTCGCTTTGATCTTCAAGAAGACCGTCTACAAGGTTCTTCAACGCATAAATTTTATCCTTCTGTGGGCGTGTACGACGCTATTCGCCGTGAGGCGATGACACTTCGTGCAGCTCGTTGATTACGCTCATGTCTAATTACAAGTTTGGAGGTGGGCGTCGTTAATGTCTTGCCTCTTGCTCGGGATTGCGCATCTAGTTGGTTAACTGTTCAACAAAGGGACTCAAATCTCTCAGCATCTTATGAGAGGAAGTTTGACGGATGATCGGCATGGTTGTATTGCTGGTATTTTGTCTTCTTTGTATTTCTGCTGGTTCGGCGTTGCTTTGATAGTTGGATCGTTCGTGGAGTAGTCTCAGCCTCTCCTGCTGAAGATCTGCCATCTGGTCGTACTGGCTACGACCACGAGCTCTTCTATTGCTAATCATAAATTTATGTATAAACTTGCATCAGACAAGCTCGACCTCAGTATGTTCTCCCTTGACGGCAACGCAAAATACCAGTGGGTCCTTATCGCGAACGTTGAAGTGTATTTCGAACTTATCTTCCTCCCAACCGTAGACCATCTTGGCGAAGCGCAGCACATTCTCCTTTTCGAACACCTCCATTTTGATGATGTCGCCCTGGGCAAACTCAAAACCTGCAGCCTTGCAGTTCATGGATTCGTCAGTATCGGAGTACACCCAGCGGTTGTTATCCATAAGATAGCATCCGTGTCCCACCAGCTTATAGTTGTCGAATTCGTATTCGTTCTTTTCGACCTGAAGACGATGCATCAAGCCGATCATAATCCACCCACCTACGTCGAAGCGATTGACCCGAATGAAAATCTTACCCTTGGCCTCGCCTATATCGGCAAAGTTCGGCCAATCCATATGCCTGTCACCTGTTCGGATGATTCGATCACTCACACGGTACAGGCTTTTACTGGTGTACACTCCAAAGATGTTCTTGGTTTGAATCTACCGTGCTTTGAGAATGGCTTGCTCAGCCTGCTCGTTGTACTTCTTGGTGATGAGGCGCAGCTTTTCTTCGGTGTCCGATAGTGCAGCTTACTTGTTGGTCAGCTCATTCTTGGCACGATTCAGCTCGTAAGTGAGTTGTTTATTCTGCTCCATCACACCTTCCAAGCCGAGGGATGCCGTCTTATACGCAGCACGTATCTCCTCGAGCTATGTCTTCTGCTTTTTGATGACCTAACAGTACTCAAACTCCTTCGCTTTGTAGAGCGCATTGAACTTTGGATAGTCCATAAACATCTCCTCCTTAAGCTTGCTGTAAGCCACGAGTATCTCCTTCTGGAAGTTGCTCCGTTGCGTCTGCGTATCATTAATGAGCTTCTTCATTCCGTATACTTCTGTGAAGAAGCGGGCCTGTTCAACCTACTCGTGCGTCAGCTCCAAGTACCTCTCGTCAAGGCACTTCTGGATACCGCTGAGAGCCGTGCGTATCTTGCCCACTGGCTTACTGTCAAAGTACACTGACATCTTAACTTCAAACTCCTTGCGCAGAAGAAACAGGTGTTCCCTCACCTTATTCATGAACTCATTGATGATGCTGTCCATGTGCTTCATGACATTCTAGCGGTTAACGTTTTCGCCGACCTCGCGAATATCGGTGGAGTACAACGACCATTAGGTATGCACCTTGCTGATGTTTTCGAACTTATGGTTGAGATGTTCGTTGTAGAGCTCCAACGGGCAGACTGCTTTTACTTTGCGTTGACAGTTCTCGTCGATGCACAGCGCTACCACCTCCTGCTGGTGTTCGGTGCAGCGATTCTGTTTCATTCACGTAAATCAACAGACTATAGGATACGTCACAGGGTGAGGCGCTTCTACTGCTTGGCATTGATGATTTGGTCGCGGGCTTTCTTGTACTTGTCCCGCATCTGTTGGGTAATGCGCTGCTTGGCCTGTGCCTTCACTCGCTTGAACATGGGTGCGTGCTTGAACATTGATGGCACTATCACGAAGCGGATCTGTGCACCGCGGAGATACACCTGCTAAATGGGCATAGATCGACCATCCCTAGCGAACATGGTGACATCGTCAAGTCGAACATTCATGGTATCCTATGATAGCGGGTGGTGGGTACCTCAGCGTCGGCAAGGTAGCCACGATAGAGCTCGCCGGTCTTCATCTCAACAGTCACGATGTGATGCTTGGCTTCGTATAGCAGCTTCACGGGGATGCCGATCATCTTAAACGAGAGTGGAAATTATATCACACGGCGGGAGCTCAGCCAAGGAGAAATTGAAAAGCCGAACTGCGCTTCACCGCTAGTATTCTGTCCTCGATGGTTTCCTCGTGCTTCTACATTTCCTTCATGGAGTCCAGCCACTAGTCGTCGTCTGCAAGAAAGCTGCTGCTGCTGTTAACGATGACCAGCTGGGAGGTGTTACTGGTTTATAACCTCTGCAGCATGACGGAAGGTATTCCCAAGAAATTTGGGTTATTTTCTATTGAAGTTCTTCGCTCGCTTGGTGGTGCTCCTTGTGGCTTACTCTTCGTTTACTAGCCTTTCTTGAGAATGTCCATGCCCATCTCCAAAATCGACCGGAAGAAGATGCTGTCAACCTGCTTCTGAGGCTGTTCCACCACTTAGTAATTTTTCCGAAAGATGGAAGAAAGATATTAGTAGTCCACTGTCTTTTTTGGATCGGCGATATACTTCAGTGCAAGCGAAAAGCACTCTGGTAGACCTTCTGCGAGCTACTCGGGCTTAGCTTCTAACTTCGTCTTGCGAATTTAGTCAAGCTTCTTAAGGCCCTCCTTTCCGTTATTCATCCAGGGTAGCCGGCGCTTTATGAGAAATATGAGGATGTAGAGCAACGACTCGATGTCGTCCAAAGGCCCCAACGGTTGACCTATGTGAGCGTTTTTGCTGGCATACCTTGGAGTGCCTAAATAACGGTTCGTCCATACCTACAAATGACTGCTTTTTGGTACTGTCATCTTCAGGCCCGTTGAGCCTCCTACTGATGCCGAAGTCAACGATGTAGAGGTGACTGTTCTGATCAAGCATGATATTTTGTGGCTTAAGGTCGCGATGTATGACGCCCTTGGCGTGGATGTTCTGCAACACCCGTATAAGCTGGCTGCCCATGCGGCAGATGTTCGTCGGTTCCACCTGAATATTCTTCTACGTAATGAAGCTGAGATCAGTCTGCAGCAGCTGCATCTCTATAAGGTAGCAGCTATCCGTTCGTTGGAAGGAGTACACGGCCGGTACACCATCAATTCCTTCAAGGGCCTTGAGAATTAAGTATTCCCGCTTGAGCGTTTGCTTACTGCGACTCTTGATAGACTCCAGCTTGAGGGCGCACTGCCGCCTGGTGGCCCTATTGGTAGCCCGGTAGATGACCCCGAAGCAACCCTACCCCAGCCGCTTCTCCAGCTCATATTGCGTTTGAAGCTGCTTGTCCTGCTCAACCGACAACTGTTGCTGTCTCATGGAAGGAAGCCGTAGAAACTGGCACCTAAATTAACAATTTAAATCATCCTCCCTTTTTTAACTTTATATTGATTGATACGCTGCATGAACCTAGTCGACCCTGAAGTCTTTTTTCTGCGTCACCTGCCCCTCTACTTCCGCGAGTGCATGAACCAAGGCTTCTCCAACACCAGCCGCGATAGCTGGCTCAACGTCGAGCGTCCAATCAACATCTACAAGTCACTCGCTGAATTCCTGCTATTTCTCAGAAGTGGTGGTCTGGGGCTACAACCCAAAGTTGTACTGGCACTGCTCAACAAGTACTTCGTAGTGCCGATGGACGTCATCACCGACGTGAAGCCAGCACCCAAGGAAACACAGGATGTGGGCTACTTTTTGATTGGCTAGCTGCCTCAGGTACTTGCTGCCACTAAGATAGGCTCACAGGTTGGTGCTGCAGGTGATGCTCAGGTGCATCGAAGCAGATGTCAAGCTATCAATCAACCGCAGACAATCTATGTAAACTGAATTGCTGCTGCTGCACCGAATGCTATCCTACTATCGGATGCTTGCACAGTAAACAGACTCTCACGAGGATCTGCCCATGGATTTTGTATTCCATTTCTTGCTCAAAGAGTGTTCCTCTAAAGAGAGCCTTGATTTCATTAAGAGTTTGCTTGCTAGGAGTGAGCTGCTCCAGCGCTTTCGCTTGCAGATCGAACTGAAGGGTAACCAGTTCAAGAATTCCGACAAATTCATCCAATCCTATGAAGAAGTGCCAATGAGGAGTGTAGATCGAAAGGAGCTGCAACAATTGATTGCCAGTACTCCTCGAGCAAACAAGCAGGCAGCGATGGAAGTCTAAGCTGCTCCCATCCGAGCCGGCAAGACACCCGAGAAGAAACGCTCTGCTAGCAAGGTCCGTCAACATCTGATTCAATAGTACTATCTGTCTTTACTGTAGGTCTGCATAGAAGCTCATTCGGATACCACAGCCTTAAAAGCTGGTTCAAAGGACCATCTTTTAACTGAAGCACAAGAAATTTGTTCCCAAGCGCATTCAATATACTTTAGAGTCCACAGTTGCCTCCTCCTGCTCACTCGTAGCCAAGAACCAGCAGTGCGATCAGATGCTGAGCCGCAATCTCTTCCTTTAGCGGCATGGCAAGGCTAGCTGTCAGATGGACGCAAGCATTTTAGTGCAGGCAACACCAGTCAAGCGAGATAGACACGCTCCAGTTCAGCCGACAGTGAAGAAGCAGGTGGATCCGTTCGAAAGTGGTCGCTATCTGAGAACTACCCGCGCCAGCCGGTGAATTTGTGTGCAAATTTTAATTATTCAATTAGCTCAGCAAATGTTGATTCCGCCAGGTCGGTGCAACTTAGAGCACGCACTTCAACTGGATAGCTAGAGAGTTGTTCCGGTGGATGATGGATGTCACCAATCAACATCCGCCAAAAAATGCTGTGGCCTCTTCAATAGATGGTATGACTCGATATAGGGTGTGATCAGTCCACGCGAGCATAGGATGTCGGTCTGCCCAGCTGAATTTGCTCCCAAATTGAACTTGCGTGCCTGGGTTTATTTTATTAATTAGCTGCAGGCATGGACGGTTAGCCAACCTATTGGATATCAAACACCGCATAGATGTCCTCAAACTGTTCGTCGGCAGATCCCAGGGTTATGGGAACTTCAGGTAGGCACTTCCAGTTAGGGTCGAACACGCGGGTTGACTGCCTCTATACATTGGCGTTCTCCACATCATGCTAGGATTCATACGTGAATTCTACGATGGAGTGTTCGGTTGAGTTGTTGTCCAGCTCGATGTCCCTTTCAATACTGAGAATCGAAAGGAGGTTGGGTTACCCTCGGGTGAACGAGAATGCCCTCACACATTCAATGGGGGAGTGCTCCAATGTGTCATGCTTCATAGGTGTTTGAAACACAGCTGGGTTGACCACCAGCAGAGTCCTCGTCTCTGGTTAGCTGTTCAGCCTCAGAAGACTTGTAAGCAGTTTGTCATATTTGGCGGATTGACAACTACTGCTGCTCGAAGACGAATCGTATTCGGTGAGGGTGCGCTTGATGAATGGCTTGCGCTTCTTCGATCCAGCCTTCAGAGGTAGTGGGTTACTGCTTGCTTGCTAGCCCAACTCTGGGGAGTGTTCCATCTTGCCGGTTAAGAACTTTATTATTTGGAAACCTTAGTAATAGTGATTAAAGATTGGCGTTGGCTACTCAAGTATCACTGGTGTCAAGCGTGAGTGCTGAACTATTAGCGAGGGCTTCGCCTTGGGCTTCCAGGAATGATCGACCTGTTAGTTTGGTTTTGGTTGGTCTCCATCTGTCCAGTATATTGGGTGTTCGCCACCCGGATAGTCTTGACTCTGCCCTATCGATTGACCTCCACCTTCTTATTGCGCTTGTAAAAGTCTTTGATCTTCAAGTAAAGGTAGTATGCCGTTCTGAGTAGGCATACTCCCATTATCCAGAGTACCGTTGCCGATGCAAAGAAACCTATATTCATGTACTGCCGACTTGGCCACTTGTCCGATTGTGCCCACATGACAACATATACAACCTCAAGCACAACGAAGCCAATAGATTAGAGGATCTTAAAGATAAGCAGAAGCTTATCCAGATATATTTCCTTGGACAGGATATAGACGAGTTCCAGCACAGTGGTGATCAGTACAATGGTGGGCGCAGCAATTTGCTGGTCTGCAAGCAGGGCGGTAAAGAGTGCACACAGGAACAATCGGAGGAACCTGACTGTAACGTATACGAAGCTCTCGTATTCATCCTGGCTCTTCTTGATCCGTTTGTAGAAGACATCCTCGTAGTTGATGCTGAAGCTGTCCTTCAAGATAACCTTCCGCACGCGATAAAGGTAGAGTGCAATCAGAAATGGGTAGAGGCCCACCCAAATTATGCTGACTACTGTGAGGAAGTTATTGAAGCCTTCGAATGCTTTGACTGGACTCACTGAGAACTGATGGAGTTGGCAGGTGGTCACCCACACCGCTGTGACATACTGCCAGCGCAGAATGCCGTCGAAGAAGTTGAAAGGTCGATCTGCGATCTCCTTGAACCACTTGATTAGCATGTTTTCGCTCGCAGACAGTTGTTTGATTGCGCAAAAGAGCACTCCAACAAGGATGTAATAGACGACGTAGATGATATTGAGGAACAGTATCGGATAGATTCCTCGAATGAAGGTGATGTCCGTATGGTACTGTTCGAAGATGTGAGGGGACAGTTGATGGTGGTTCTTAGGCAAAATTGCACCTTCAATAGCCTTCCTGTGTTCATCGGTGCAGTAGTTGAGATGTTCCATCCTCCTCATACCCTCCAAAGAAAGTTTGAAACTCGCAGGAAGTTCGTTGCTATTGACATAGATCTGCATGAAGATTAGCTGCAGAGTCAAGGTGAACTATTACAAGACGACGCCAAGACCCAGCCCGACCAAACAGATGGACGGGTAAAGCACGAAGTAAGTTATCCCTTCGAAGATCCGGTGAATGGACTTAATAGGGAGCATTGTATCTTATGTGATTAGGTCGTACCTCATAAGCTTGATGGTCGTTGAAGTGCGGCCGAGTGCTGCACTTATGGGAGTAAGCAGTCTCCTGCGGATGCTGGACTCACTTGGCAGTGACAGAACACTCTCTGGGTTATCAGCCACAACGAGTTCCGTACCATTAACAAACGAGAAGTTCAACGGAGTGTACAACCGCAGATCGTAGAGAAACTCCGTTTCGGTGATTGGAAGCGATTGATTGTTGATGCTAATTCTAAAGCTATCTCGAATGCTGGCAGGATCAACAATCTGCTTATTGAACTTAATCCAGGTGTTGATGGCGACTGAAGTGTTTTCGAGGGTATAAACTGGCATATACTCCAATGAATAAGTGAGCTGGCTTGAAACACATTACGCACAGTCCTTCAGCAAGAGATTAATGTCACGAATACCCATTCCCCCACCAGCAGTAACCACCAAAGTCACTTCCTTTCGCACGTGCCCAGTGAAATATCGGTAGAACGTGTACACAAAATCTTTGGAGGAGCCCTCGCAAACAGAGCTCCCTGACGAAGAGTTGACAGTGACATTAGCGAAGACTTATCCGTCGAGGGATACGGCAATTGTGCTGTTTGGGCTGACCCAACGACCCAGCTTGAACACGTTGAGCATTATTATGAGCCCACTGTGGGGTAACAATTGGTAGTTCCGGGTTATTGTGATTGGAGAAGGAGACTCAGCCAACCCAAACAATCTATAAGTGCCACAAGTGAATGTTCCTGCTTTTGATGCGGATGAGACAAAGTTAGTATCAACCCAGTTATACTTTGTAAGGTCCTTGCTGAAGGGTACAAAGCCCTGTCCAGGCTCGACTTCACAGTAACCGTTGATGAGCTTAAAGTTGTCGTAACAGTCTGTACAGTTGGTTGACCACTCACCGTTGCAGTTTTTGCACATAACATGACACTTTTGGCAGAAGATAGTTTCATTGGTGATCTGCTTAAAGAATCCGTTGGGGCACTCCAAGCAATTTGAGCTTGTAGTGAGGAATGGGTTGCAGGTCTCGCATTTCTGACCTAAATTGGCTTCGAGCAGGCACGTTGCACACTGTTTGGGACACGTATAGTAGGTCAGCTTAATACTTCGAATGCCGTAGATAATGTCAGGGTTTGCTTGGCCGTTTAGTTTCCACTCCAAATGCACATAGCTGTTTTGATGAAGCAGGTAGTTCGATTCATAGAGTGTTTGCGCACACAAGGTCGCAGCAAACTCGTTTAGGCAAAGGGGCGATATGAGTGCTTCGTTGAATTAGGTGATTTGCATGTATTGCTGGCCATTGACATTAAGAGTGAGACTGTAGCCCTGCCACTGGCCAACCCTGATCAAAGTGAACTACACCTTCAAGAATATATGTCGGGGAAGTTGAAATTTTCTACTAAGCGTTGCACCAATCTTTCCGTAGCTCGGCCCTCCCAGCATCGCAGTGTTCCCGCATAAAGAAATATCTGAACGAGTTTCCCCCATTGCCAGTTTATCGAATTGAAAGTTAAAATTGGACGAGAATTTGCATGTGTGATCAGTGAGAATGGACATGACTGGGCATGATAGACAGCTGTCAGGTGCCCCCGAGAAGCAGGATCTACAGTAATGGTGGCACTGCCGACAGGTATAGAGAGTTGTGTTGTAGTAGTAGCCTGATGGGCATGAATTGCACATCCCGCCTTCAGTGCTCAGCATGAAGTTGTTGCAGCCAGTAAGTACTCTGATGTTAGTAATAGCCCAGCTTGCTCCAAAGCTCTTCAGTGTAGGTTGCAAAGAGACGGACAAAGGGTTAGTCCCGCTGACACCTGCCAGAACATAACTCAGCTGTTTGCCGCTTATAGCCTCTCTTGTGTTTGCTCCACAATTCTCCAGATAGTTTATATTGGTGAGGTTGTGGCCATTGAAGCTACTCAAAGTAATGTCTTCACTTCGCAGAACATTTGTGCCGTCTTGGATCGTAATTGTCAATTTATCTTCAGCTCCCCAACTCATCCTCAGGAAGTACAGACTAACTATGGTGTGAACACTCCGAGCAACTTTGAACACCTTTGTGAGGGACTCTCCGATGAATGGACCAAGCAATCCGATGCGTTGTTATGCTTTAATAGTCGTGCAGCTCATTGTCTTGGTTGTGTCGTCTCCTCCGACAACCCTCCACCCAGTTGGGACTCTGCCACTGTTTACAGTATCGTTCGCGTATAGCTAAGCTTAGTGGAGACAATTACATTGAAGGCCGGCATGAGTATGCATGTGCTGTTGACAGTAGAATAATAAAAGCCTGGTGCGCAGCCTGCAAGCTTGGTCGAGCATTGTGTCATGTCCTGTTGATCGCAGAGGTTGCAGGATCCGAAGCAGTCGGTGAAGTTGTCGGCTGCTCCAACTATAATGGAAAACAGTGGAAGCAGTAGGAACAGCATTGGATTAAATTATACAGGAGGCTGTTTGGGAGGGATAGCCAGATGCAGGACCATACAAGATGGTGCTTGGAGGTCTGGCCTGCTTCTGTAAGCAAGGGCTTTTGGCTCAGCTTGGCATTCAGTATAGAAGGTCTTGGAAGCCAAGATATAGACAGTTCCAAGCTGATAGTCGCAAAATTTGATTGATTCTGACATTGTACGAGAAAATCCTGTTAAACTGATCCTACACTGTCTGGCAGTGGGCCGTTAAGGACCTGTAATACCTGTAAACCTCCTTTTAGAGCCAGCAAAGAATGGATTCCAAACAGTTCCATTTTAGTATCCTTAGTCTGTCATCCTTCTCCGCCTTAAGGGACATTACTGGCTACTCAGAGCAGCCTGTTTCCACGTCAACCAACCCACTGGTCCTCCTGAGGCAGGACAAGGGCTCGTCCAAACTTATTGTACTGATTGAACGCAATATGGAAATCTCAACTACAGCGAAGCATGTCTTATCAATGCAATACTGTTTCGCGAAATTCAGCTCAAATTCAGCGAGATCTAGCCAGGCTGCCAAAAAGTTTAAACACAGCTTGAACGAAACATCAAAGCCCATCTGCTTCTACACTGACAGTCCACTTAAGGGCTTCGAAACAACAGAGAAACCCACTTTATTTTAAGTATTCTCTTTCGATTTGCTTTCAACGCGGCCTTTGATCTTTCCTGGAACATGCGGCATCTCGACCTGTTCCCGATATTTCTTGCAGCTCGTTCTTTCATACTTTGTTTCTCAGCTTGTCTTCGCGTTCCTTGCGTATCTGAAATCCCGCATAGAAGATTTAAATGCGACCAATGCCAAAGAAGGTTTGTATTGATTAAATGAAGAATTTGTTTGTGGTTATTGCCATGGCCATTTGCTTGGCAGCCGCACAGAGCAGCTGCCCTGCTAACAGTTTGCTTCCCAACCTCGAATCCAGTACTCGATTCAAATTACGCAGGTCTTGTAACACTCTCAATCGGCAGCGACGGTAACATTGTGCTCGTCTCCGGACAGGACTACTACTGCTACAACTACACTCTCCAGACAGTCTTTGCTGCAGTTCCTCAGGTCACAGTTGGTACAGTTTACAAATGACTTAGCCACCAATGCCCTCGAGTCATCTCGATTTGGCGACCTGTCCTATTCGATCAGTCCCCTTCGAGAACGCTTCACAAACACTCTGCTACCCATTGCTGTGAACGCTAACAACACCAGCTCTCGCTGGAACATTATTCAGTTCAACTTGCTAGCCGAATCGCGCCCAGAACTTGAAGTCGGGACGTTTCTTGCAGGTATAAATACCGGTCAACATAGACTCCAGCCTATTGACGGATTGCAGTCAATCCATGAAGACCAATGTCGCCAATCGACTCTTAGCCACATGGGGGGCGAATTCAGTCATCCGAGTATTCCTGAGCGGCTTCATTATTGACCAAACTGGTGCACAGAACGACTACACTTTATCGCTGAGCAATGCTACAACTGACGGCAATAACATCTATGTTGACATCAGCAAGAACTCTGCAGTCAAGGTCAATAACGTTAAGGTTGGCTATTTCATCTACAACCCCGCCTTGCTGAGCTATGTTTTGTTGGTATCCGACAACACTGTTAGAGACTTGACAGGCAGGAAAACATCCAGTCTCAACCCGGATAATAGAACCCTCATCGCAAACCAATTCTTGTTTGGATTTACTGGTTTTAGTATTCGAGGGCCTCTCGGTATCAGTGTCCGAGTTGACCCATTACTTAACGTCAACTATGGTTCTACCAGTCCAGCATCCAACGTCAACGCCATATCCTATACTGTTATCTTGATTTCAAGACCTATTGCAGACTATTGCGCAGCCTGTCCTGCTGGCAGTCAGCTTCAAGGGCTTGTCTGTGTTATTTGCCAGGCTAACTCATCATGGCAATCAGGAGCATGTCAGTGTAACCAAGGCTACTACAATATCAGTGGTACGTGCCAACAATGCCCAGCTGGAACAGTCTTTACCACAGGACAATGTGTGTCAGTCTGCTCAGCAAATTCAGCTTGGGTTGGTGGGAAATGCACCTGCAACCAAGACTACTACAACATTTCAGGGCAGTGCAAGCAGTGCCCCACAGGAACGATATACAAAGATGGTTCATGCGTCCCAATTTGCCCAACAAACTCTCAATTGGTCGGTGGTAAATGCCTTTGTAATCCTGGTCTGGTCAATACTAGCGGCACATGCCAACCATGCCAAACTGGTACTTACCTCCTTGGCGATCGATGCCAATCGATCTGTCCAGGCAACTCATCATGGCAAAATGGGCAGTGTCTGTGCTTGGATGGTTTCTATGTCATCGAAGGCCAATGTAAAACATGCCCACCTGGATCATTTTACAACAACGGTGCATGTTAGGTGCTACTACCTCCATGTCCACCTAACAGCGCCAGAAGCTCAGGTGTTTGCGCTTGTAATTTTGGCTACTTCAATATTTCAGGTGAATGCCAACAATGCCCTGAGAACTCTGGCTGGAACGGCAGGAGCTGCAACTGCAACGCAAACTATTACAACATTTCCGGAAGATGCCTGTTGTGCCCACCAGGAACATCTTTTGACGGGACAATTTGTCGTGCAATTGCTCCTGTGAACTGTGGAGCTAACGCAGTCTTGACTGGCAGAAAATGTGTTTGTCTTACAGGTTTCTATAATCAATCTGGAGTCTGCTTGCCTTGTCAACCTGGCACCGTCTACAGTGAACAGAGTCAACTCTGTATTCCACAGTGTTTGGATCCTAATTCGTACTGGAATAATAATAACTGCGCCTGCAAGGATAGCTATTTCAATATCTCGGGATTCTGTCAAAGATGCGGTCGTGGAACTGTTTGGAACGGATTTCAGTGTGTGATTGGTAGTGCCGGAGTCACAGGAACACTCGGAGGCCTAAGCTTGACCACTACTACTCTAAGCACGAGCGGCTCTTCTGGATCTTCTGGAGTTTCAGGAACTTCGGGTATTTCTGGATCTTCTCTAAATTCTGGATCTGCGGGGTCGAGTACCACGACCACCACCATTATCACGACAAACAGTGGACAAACCACCACAACCGGAGGTAACACCGCCATTGCATCATCGATACCCATCCTCACCGGGCAGACTACAACAAGCGGCAGCCAACCGATAAGTGGAAGTAACAGCGGTCAGATCTCAGTGACGAATCAAACAACTACAACCATGACTACTGACACTCAAACAGGAACTCCCAGCCTAATTATCCCACAGACTGTAATTACGTGCCCACCAAACTCTTACTCCAGTGGTGATATGTGCCAGTGCAACGATTACTACATGGCTTGGAACAACAATTGCTACTTGTGCCCGAACTATGCTGCTTCGTACGATGGAACCAAATGCGTGTGTGTCGATGGGTACGTGCTATCAGCCGACGGGGCTAACTGCGCAAAGTGTCCCCTGTCGTTCATCAGCTCCAACAACAGTTGTGTTTGTCCAACCGATACCTTTAATATCAGCGGAATATGTGGTACCTGCCCGACTGGTACAGCCTATCAAAATGGAGTGTGCGGGTGTAGTGCTGGTACGTATAACATCAGCGGTAGTTGCCAACCATGCCCAGGAAACACCATCTACAACGGTACAGGATGCTCGTGTGCTATTGGCACGTTCCCCATCAACGGATACTGTGTTATTTGTCCAGTCAATTCATACTACAATGGAACCAACTGTGCCTGCAATCAGGGCTTCGCTCTGAATGCTGATCGAAATGGTTGTATTTCAAAGACAGTGAACGGGTAGACCACAACAACAACTAACAACGGCTCTGTGACGAATACTACCACCACAACAACAGTCATCACAAGTAATACAGGATCAACCGTACCAAGTACCATCGGTGGCGGTTCGCTATTAAGTGGCTCGACTGGTGGTTCAGGCAGTTCAGGCAGTTCAGGCAGTTCAGGCAGTTCAAGCATCTCCAGCACCTTAAGTGGCGCAAGTGGGTTAAGTGGCGCAAGTGGCTTAAGTAGTTCAAGCATATCAAGCCTCTTAAACAGCTTAAACCGAAGTGGCTCAAGTGGATCAAGTAATTCAGGTGGATCAGGTAGCTCAAGTAATTCAGGTGGATCAGGTAGCTCAACGAGCTCAATTAGCTCAATTAGCTCAAGCGGTTCAAGTGGATCCCTTAGTCGCTTAACTGGAGGCAGCCTAACAGGAGGTAGTTCAACTGGAGGCAACCTTTTGAATCTATCAACAAACCTTGTAAACAACACAGGTTCATCATCAAACAGCACCAACACCACCACGACAGTTATCACCAGCGGTTCAACCACAGGAGGTTCAAGCAATGGCATGACTACCAGCTTCCTCAACCCTATCCCGAAAAAGATCCCTACTTGCCCAAAGAACTCCGTTTGGAATGGAAAGAACTGCGACTGTGAAAACAACTACTACATCTCAAATGGACGATGCTTGCAGTGCCCCGTCAACTCGGTCTGGAATGGACTCAGCTGTGTCTGCCCACGTGGGACCAATTTGTACAACGGCAACTGTGTTACCTGCCCTGCAAATGGAGGGTGGGATGGAGACAAATGTGTCTGCTCCTCTGGTTATTTCCTTGTTAATGGTGCTTGTATTAGGTGCGGTCCCAATACTTTCTACGACGGCAACAGCTGTGTTTGCAACAGGGGATTCTACCAGGCATCTACTGGCTGTGCTCAGTGCAACCCAACCTGCGGTACTTGCACAGGCCCCGCAGTTAACCAGTGCATTAGCTGCACTGACGTTACTTACAGCTTGAGCAATGGTGCTTGTTTCAAGGGAGCATGCGATCCCGCCTCTTACTTGGACCTCACTTCCAACCAATGCAAGAAATGTGCTCCATTCTGTACCAATTGCATCAACGATAAGACTTGCAGCACCTGCCAGAATGGATTCAACCTAACTGATGGCTCCTGCTCAGAAATCTGTGGAGATGGCAAACGCTTTGTCCTCCTTTGTGATGATGGTAACAACATCAACGGTGATGGCTGTTCAAGCACCTGCCAAACTGAGCCTGGATTCAACTGTCGTGGTGGTTCGCCAACCAGCAAAGACACTTGCGTTACTTTTATTCCCACCAGGACAGTTATCAGCCCTCGAGGAAAAGTTCATCTGCTTGGAAAGATTACTGCTGGCTACAGACTCAACTACATCCCCGCAGAGTTGCTCAAAAATGGTTGCCCACTTTGCTCTCAGATTTTGATGGTGAAGCAGATCTCTGGTGACGCGATCGCCAATATCTACGAGAGCTACATTCCACAGAGCCAGTATTCGATCAACGTGTCATTTGATTTCAATAGCCTCGAGCCCGTCCCTAACTTTAGTGTGACTTTGCAAGTGAACCCCAATTTGGCTCAGTACTTCAGCGGAGTGGACATTAGCCAGGTAGTCGTGGATGACATCGATCCCAGCCTGCTCGCACTCAACGCAGGGGTGGATACCCTGTGGTTGGACAACAGCAATTGATCGTGCACGAATTATTGTTTCTAATTATATGGAGAGCATAGACCAAAGTGAAGAAGATTCGAGTAAAGTAGTCAAGGACCTGAAAAAACTGGATACCAAAGGCTACCCGAAGCATATGCAGGTCCTCTTCACCGATCTCCTCGCAGCTATAAAAGGCAAAAAGCTGAAGGATTTTACTCTGAACAATTACCTCAAATACGAGCTCAAGGAGGATGAGAAGCTCGTCTGTGCCAAGGTCATCCGAGGCTCAGATACAATTGTGGAGTGCCTACAATGCCGGGTGGACAGCACCTGCATCATATGCCTGGACTGCTTCAACAATGGTAATCATGAGGGGCATAAATTTAAGATCCGCACAGGCTCATCTGGCTGTTGTGACTGTGGAGATCGTGAGGCTTGGAAACCTAGTGGATTCTGCAAAAAGCACACCGGCCAAGCAACGATCCCAAATATTAGCAATGAAGAGCGGGAAAGGTTCATCTCCGACTGGGGCTATCTCTTCTACTGGTATACATTAAGCAAGAAGAAGGATATCGGGAGCTTCCTACTAAAGTTCCTGAAGATAATAACCACGACGATGCACTATACTGTGCTGCTTGAACAGTTCCTCTCGACTTATTTCGACAGAGTAAGGCACCCAGGTCTGCCTCCCAACACCTACGAGTGTAGCATTCTCGACAATATATTCGTGAAGGCTGAGCAAGGCAACAGCAAGCTCTTCTAGGAGGTCTTCATCCAGATGTTCCAGAGCTACTCTTTCAAGCAGGCTCTTACCCTCAGTTTCTTTCGCACGTACCACATCGCAATTCTCAACTGTAAGCACAACCTGTTTGGACTGGGATTTCAACTTCTCACCAGCTACGAACTGGTTCTGTGGGTAATAGCCAACATCAAGAAACCACTACTGTTTGATGGGAATGCACTGGAGGTGGACTTCTAAAACGACGATACCTTTGATACGCTGATGCAGTACATTTCCAATCTCAAGTCGCTGTGCAAACTACAGAATGGCGCAAACGTATAGTACATCAGGCTGTACCTCAAGGATATCTCCAACTTAGATTGCTTAAACTACTACTTTGACGATGTGGAGAACCAGTGGACGGACAGTCCTGCAGACTCCCTCATTACTGACTCTTTCTATGTCTAAATCGAGGTGTTGGGAACTATCTATTCCATCATTCGAGTGCTCTCAGATGATCGGGAACTGTTCTACAAGGCGATCATTGATCTAATTGCTCATCTGGCAACAAAGACAGTGCAGAACAAGTGCTACTTCGCACTGCATCGAATGCTATCCCTCATGCTCTTCGCCTTTCTGCAAGGAGAGCAGAACACGAATAGGGTCTCTGAGCTCAAGGAGCTACTCAGCCACCACTCCAAGATATTTACCCCGTTTTTCCGTTCAATCCATTTTCTCCTCAGCAGTCGCGTCAATGCCAAGATCAAATAGCTGCATATCCGATACTTCTACTTTTATATCGATGCCTTCCGCGAAGCATTCAGCTCAGACATACACATGATCAAACTCTTCGTCAGAATGGGGTTCCTTCAGAGACTTAATGTTATGGATTTCTTCATGACAAACTGCTCTCAGGGTTAAACGATGGCCTATAGGCAGTTACTTAGTGGTCAAGATATACTTGCCAGTCACCAAGATATCGTAGGAGCAGTCAAGACCGTCAGTTGCTTGCTGAGCCTTCTGACTTAGCTTTGTGTGTCTTCTTGCGAGGAAATTCATCTACAAAGCAAGATCTTTAAGGATAACACTCGGTACGGGGATGAGATCAAATCGCTGATTCGACAGTATGTTGCGTCGACAAGCAACTGCACCGCCGAGCTGATGGACCATTTGAAAGGGCACTACCTCAACACATTCATCGACGAAGAGATCAAGTAGGTTTGTGTCTTCGATAAGGTCAAGAAGTGTTATCAACTCAA
>ERZ724508.298-NODE-298-length-36063-cov-5.697984_pt1 | contig 36063 bp, 54 predicted proteins | sample MGYA00376041_ERZ724508 | MGnify/ENA primary metagenome ERZ724508 (study PRJEB28724, sample SAMN07190887) | wastewater metagenome | isolation source: effluent of sewage treatment plant in Hong Hong | place: USA: Christiansburg, Virginia | collected 2016-03-01 ...
ATCCTATCTTTCGTACCGAAAAGTGCTCACTATCAATGTTATTAAAGAAAATGGAAGGCGTCAAAGTTAGCTCAGCCAGCCTGACCGACCTGAAACTCCAGCTTCCTGATGATCTGTTTGTAATACTCCTTCTCATATAACCACAGTTCTTTCTGCTGCTCCCATTCGTTGTCGTCTTTGTCCACTTGCCTCTCTAATAGACTGAACTGGTCGTAGATCATCCGAAGTTTCTCCTCCACCATCTCCAGCTCGCCGATTCGTCTCATCGTGGCTTCCAGCGATCCACAAAGTTGCGAATTTTCCCAAATCAATCCTTCGATACGCCGTTCCAGCCTGATATTGATGTCCTTGGTCATGTTAAGCTCGTATGTACTGTAGTGCAACTTCCTTTGCAGATCCTTTGCTTCATTATTGACCACAACCAGTGAGTTCTCCAGCTGCCGATAACTTTCCTGCAGTTTCTCATACTTATGCTGGTCGACCTTGGACAAGGCATATTTTAGGGTTGCCAACTCCTCCTTCAGCCTTTAGTTTTAATCTCGAAGCTTGATGTTTTATCTCTTGAGAACTTCTTCCCGCAAAGAACTCGTAATATTCCCAACCTCCCTCACACTATCGATCCACGAAGAAATTGTGTTTGTGGTGGATCGACCATTCGAAGCAGCGAGATAGCTGTTCTTGAGATTGTCAGATTGAGAATCGAACTCTTCTTCTGTGTAGAGCCTCTCCTGCTTTCTTCTGTCGATCTTCCGGCTAGTAAAAGCAGCTTCCTGCAAAATCTGGTTCTTGCTGGGTTCTACTCTATCAGTGATTGATGAACCATTGCCTTTGCTGCGCTGTCCGCTTGCAATATCGATGATAAAGCTGATACTCTCGCCATGTTTAGAAATCCTACGATTGTCTTGAAGAAAGGTTTTCGATAGTTCCCTTTCCTCAACAATGGTAGAATCCTCGGATGTTTCAAAGACTCGTCCAAGCAACCCACTGAGCTGGGAGTTAACCTTCGACATTGGATCAATAAATTAGCAAAGTATGCTATAATGCGATACACCTACGGTTATAAATGACCTCCCGCAGACTGATCATTGCAGTGAGCTTCATCAAAACTGGGCAACATCATTGACTGAGAAAAGCCGATATCAACATTGTGGGGGTTTGACTATTCTTTTGCTTTGTACATTGGTGTTGGTTGCATTCGGGCCGAAGCATTTGTCAATTGCTATCGAAACGTACCTTAGAATGTTTTTTTTGAAATTAGATGTTAGCTTCAGGGAATTCCGTTACGACTGTGAGGAACTTCACTTTCAAACAATCGGACAAGTTGGGGAAGGGAGCCACAGGGTCTGTCTTTCAAGGTACCTAAAAGTGTTATGTAGGAACTGACACCACTACAGGCAATCGAGTGGCTATCAAAGTCATCGACATGAAATCCTCCAGCAACGAAGTTACTCGTTACCTACTCAACAATGAAAAGCAAGCACTGCGAACCCTCAACCACCCCAACATCATCTCCTGTCTGGGAATATTCGAGGAAGCAGGGCATTGCTACATCGTAACAGAGGAATGTCCTGATGGAACACTCGCGGACTACCTGAAGAAACGAGGTGATGCTATGAAGGTTACTCAGGTGGCAAGCTCAGCTAGGAGTAAGCTCTGACTTTCATCAGAGCCATCGTTGGTGGCTGCAAGCACTTTCATGAAAAGGGAGTAGTACACCGAGATCTCAAACCCAGCAACATTCTGATGAAAAGCGGACAGCCAAAGATCAGCGATTTCGGTTACTGCGAGATCGCTGGAGTCAAGAAGCCAAGCATGTACTACAATGTTGGGTCTCCTTCCTACATGCCGCCAGAGGCTTATATCAAGAATTACTATAGCGAGAAATCAGACGTATGGGCCGTCGGCATGATCTTCTATGAGATGCTGAAGGGCTGCACTCTGGATCGTGGCATGGAAGTCTCCGAAATGTACAACTTCATCCGAACAGGTGGAAGGTTCATCCCACCTGGCATAAGCTCGCAATCAGAACGAGTGCTGGCTGAATGTTTAAAGTTCGACTTTAACAAACGAGCAGGGTTCAAGGATTTAGAGAAGCTCATTGGAATTCAACAGCAACAACATCAACCGGTCCACATCAAACCACTCATCGAACACAACGATTTGGGTCGGTCACTCAACGAAGTATTCAAACCCAAAGAGTTGGGAAGGCCAGTTCTTGGGTCAGTGAAATCCTTCACGGAAAATCCTCCAGTATTAAATACCTTACTAAAGCAGCCCCTCTTTGATCATCATCAACCACATCCTCAGCGGCTCATCAACGTATCAACTAATCGGCAAGTCGGGAAGGGAAAGCGTGTCGTCGAGACCTATCCAGATAATCTCAACATTACGGACCCCTGTATCAATCAGAGTATGCTCAGCGATAATGCTCGTCAAAAGGTAAACCCAGTCGATCGGTCGAAACAACCCATATTGGGTTCCCTAGTAAACTAACAGCATATCCCACAACGGCTGGTGGGGCCTCGTATGAGCAACCCGGTGGGTAACAAACACACGAAAGGCGAGGTTGTATTCAGCAACCGACCACCCCCACTTCAAACAACTACAAACACCCCACGCTATCATCGTAAGCAAGCCGAAACTCTCACCATATACAGGAACTTTTGATCCTCAATTTCATATCAGCAATTATGGAAAAAGAAGGTGCTGGAGGGTTAGTACTATTGAAGGATTTCAAGTCGGTGGTTGTGATTTCCAGCAGTGACAACAACCGAGAGCTCTGTAGTAGAATACTGGTCAGAAGAGGCACCCAACTTCTAGAACTGGTCAGGATTAGTAAGGACCGATAAGTGCAGTAATTGCACCACATCAGAACCATCATCGGGTTGTACGATAGGCTGAACAATTACAGTTGCATGCAGCCACTTATCTAGCGACATGAAGACTCTAACTTCATCGACATCGTCTTCAAGTATAGCTCGACGAGAAGTCTGAGGGAACTTGTAGCTACTCGCGGTTGCCTTACTGAGTACGAAGCAAAGTACTTCGCTCGTGAAGTATATTTTGTGTTGTGCTCTCTGCGTGAGAAAGGGCTCTGCCTCGGAAGATTCTCCTGTGCTGATGTTCGGCTCGACGATTCCATGACGATCCAGTTTGGGTTTCTCATGGGGTTAGCAGAGATACCCAAAACGCCAACTGGGGAAGCCAAACCGTGCAGCGCGTCTCACTACCTGCCCGCATAGAAAGACTACCGGGATATGGAACTTAAGAATTCTCGGAATATAGGTGTTTGCCTGTATGAAATGCTGGAGGGAAAGATCCTGTCTGTTCCCGATTCACACCGACGAAGTTCAGCAATCAACTTTGTCGTCCAGTTCAGCAGGACTCCTAAAGATTCACCTTATCGACACCTGATTCGAGATTTACTCGAGACAAATCGCAGCAGAAAAACATGTTTAAAAGACATTTTCAGTGAGAACGGTCTGCTCGGTGGAGAACATCCAGCAGTGCTTCCGCGTACAATCAAGCTTTGCCCACCGTCAAGTGAATTTCAACTCGGAAGCTGTACGGCAGCAGAAAGATCGAATACCCTGATGGAGACAGGTGAGGTTGAGAATATTGCCACAATCAGCACGAGGACTAGCAAATTCACCAAATAGCGAACTTCAGAGGCTCCATTAACTGCATTCGAACTCGCTAATGTTGGAATGGCGACATTCAAGTAAATCTTTAACCTGTAGATCTGCGAAAGCGCTGAAGATCTGACCCACGTGCAATAGTTCTGCGACATTAGCACAACTTTGGGCTACGGCTATCGCATGAGCACGGGGCTGGTAGGCTTTTATTTCAATGATAAAACGTTGCTGGTGGTGCTCCCCAACGATAAGACTCTGTTCTACTTCGATGAAAATTGGGAAATGCGATCAATTCGGGAGGATAAGATTACCTAGTCGAATGACATCAAGAAGAAGTACTACATCCTTCTTTGTTACTTGAAATCACTCACGAAGATGGAAAGAACCGACCCAAATTGCCGATTGATATATGTCAAGCAGTACATCCGAACAAAAAATGCCAGACTTCTTCTGATTTCAAACAACTCCGTTCAAGCGACATTTGTTGATCGAACCCAAGTGCTCACTACGAACAGCTATTCTTATTTCTACGGCAAAAAGCAAGGGTGCTTCCGGCTTATGAAGCAGGATGCTGAGGATCCGGAAGTGTTGCTTCGCGAGCGCTACACGAAGGAGCTGGGAAAGAAGCTGTTGGGATGGATATCGACTGCTGATGATTACTGCATCGGGCAGCATGAGGATGAATAAGAAGCTTGCTAATGACAGCATTGATCTCTAATATAGTTTGAATGAGCAATAACTTCGAACTGGAATTCAAGGATGACCAGGCGGTCACGATCGCGACGAGCCCGAAGAACTCATAGCACCAGATCATCATGTAGTTCGATCCGAAGATGTGCCTTATGGCTCTCCTCTTTAAAATGCTCGCCGTGCTGTTCTACTTCACATTCAAGCTTGGGTTCGGATTGGACATCTCCACCTTCGTTGTGGTGGTGCTCATGGAGTGTTTTGACTTCTGGGTCACCAAAAACCTAACAGGAAGGTACGTGATGGAACCCATCGTAGAATGCTCGTGGGGCTTCGCTGGTGGAGTGAATTTAATGATCAAGGTGAGGAGGAGTGGGTGTTCGAATCTTGCTAGCCCAACCGTGTCATCAGCTAAGCCAACTCCAACATATTCTGGGCCAGCCAGTTTCTGATCGTATTGTTCTGGATGGTTCTGGTGCTGATCAACATAATCACACTGAGCATGTTCTGGACATCGTTGGCACTGTTCGGATTCCTACTCTCCACGATAAACCTTTACTGCTACTTCAAGTGCAGAGGCGGTACGGCATGCTATAACAATAGAACATCAGAAGAAGATCCGAGGGTTCGCCGAGAGGATGGGTCTAGGTTTCATGGCATAATCCTCATGAGTTATTCCCATATGATTCCATCGGTGGATCACTAACCTTCAAAGCTTATTGAGAGTTAAAATGGTGCGTTGTATCATTCATTTGTTCTGGTTGGTGAGTGCTCTCGACATGTTGGACATCTTGGATACGTTCATGGAGGTGTTCGCTGCAGTTAACCTTATCCTTTACATTGGAGCTTGACTGACTTATCGAACCTGGTGATTTCCTGGTGGTGTTGGTTCTCCAGCTCCTTCATGAAGTTTTGGTACTTCTGTAGTAGTCTACCATCAAAATTATATGTACTTCTCCAGTTCAAGTGTCCGCTGCTTCTTCTGCTCCTCATAGCCTGATTCAATTCGCTGGCGAAGCACGTTCAGTTCGTTCTCCTGTTTGGTGTGGAGCTGCTGCAGCAAGTTCTTCACCTTACTCATCTTTGTGAAATTCCATTTTTAGTATTCTTGACGCTCAAGATCTAGAATCTTTTGTTGCACCTTATGAGCCTCTTTGTAGTCTTCCTGTCGAGCCAAGGACTACTCGATCTTCCGAAGGTTGATGATCTCGCTAGTTTCTTTCGGTCGAGGCCCCAATGCTTTTTCAATGCCTTCTTGGAATTCCTCGGTCTCTTGCTCGTGGCGTCTCCTTGTTTCTTCTTCAATCCGAATGGCCTCGGCCTCGAACTCCTGCATCTTCTTATCCCAGTATTGGTTGAATTCGTTAAATTCCTCAAGATGAGCCTTCTAGACCTCCCCCTTTTCGCCCATGTGCTTCGACCTCATCTCGTCCTTTGTCTTGCGCTGAAGCTCCTGCCTAAGCTCTACAAGCTTCTTCTTCGCGAGATCGGCCTCAATGTACTTGCCGTTCTTCTCACAGAGCTTTTGATGGTCGTAGAGGATGGATCTGAATGGTTGTTGCAGTACATATATCCCTCGAGATCGCCATTGAAGTCTTCTGGAAGCTTGCTGGCTGCCCGTTTGTTTTCCTTCCCCAACATGTTATTCAAATTCTAACGATTTGGTTTTAATACGAGAACGCTTCCCATCCAACTTTTGGTTGACTTCGATCAACTGCATTATTACTCATTACAATTTGTGTTGCCATGATCGGCAGAAGGTCCACGAGAAATATCTATCACTCGCTGGTGGATGGATTTAGGAAGGCTTTCTCAGCCAAGTACGAATTCGAGCGTGACATCCCAGCAACTTCCACCCGTAAGAAAATGAATCTGTTTACTGCAGTCAACGATGCCATGGACATTGTATTGGCTTCTGACAAGACGTACATACTCTCGGTAAGGTAGCTCCAAGATATTCGGGGAAGACGTGAAGTTCGGTGGTGTCTTCCGATGCTCTGCTGGACTCTACGAGAAGTATGGAGGTGATCGGGTCTTCAACACCCCACTTTCCGAGCAAGGAATTATTGCCTTCGGGATTGGGCTTGCTTCGGTTGGCCATACAGCCATTGCTGAGATCCAATTCAGCGACTACATCTTTCCAGGCTTTGACCAGCTCGTCAACGAAGCAGCAAAGTTTAGGTTCAGAAGTGGAAGTGGTTTTAATTGCGGATCGCTGACTGTCCGATCAACATGGGGAGCAGTGGGGCATGGTGGACTATACCATTCGCAGTCTCCATAAGCATACTTTGCTCATACACCTGGCTTAAAGGTTGTAGTACCACGAGATCCAGTACAAGCAAAGGGTTTGCTTCTCGCTTCAATTAGAGATCCCAACCCAGTGATCTTCTTCGAACCCAAGGCATTATACCGTAATGCTTAGGCCTAGGTACCAGTGTAGGACTTCGAGCTGTCACTTCATAAGGCTGAAGTGGTCCGTGAAGGGAAGGATATAACCCTCATAGGTTATGGAAACCTAGTTCGCACTATGAAGAAGGTTGCAGCAAAGGCAGAACAGGAGGGCATCAGCTGCGAGGTCATCGATCTGCAAACAATATACCCTTATGATGCTGAGACCCTTATCAATTCGGTGCGTAAAACCGGAAGATGCATTATTACCCACGAAGCCCCAGTGACCAATGGCATGGGTGCCGAAATTTCTGCGAAACTGCAATAGAACTGCTTCCTACGCCTAGAAGCTCCTATTTTGCGTGTGTGCGGATACGATACCCCCTTCCCACTTTCCCATGAAGAAGTAAACCACCAAAAATACTTAGCTCTACCTACCCAACGAATGGAAGCTCTACGAAGCCGTCAAGAAAACTATGAGCTACTGATTCGTATGGGATTGGATCTGCAGTGCAGTATCATCAAGTCAAATACTTTCTCCTTTCGATCTACTCTTCCTTGGGTCCTTCGTCCTCCACCTGCTACTCCTTTTGTTCCACCTTTAGCTTTGATTTCGCCATGATAGGCCGACCCAGCCGTTTTTACTTCTTTGGCTGGGTCTGTACCTTCTGTTGGTTTGCTAGTTATTTAAGTTATTCTTCGTTTTTCAGCTTCTTCTTCTCCCGCTTCGCGCTTAAGCAGTCCCGTTCGAGTTCGAGTACTCGAGCAGGATTTTCTTGCCTCGCTTCACTTATAACCTTGACTTGATACTCGAGTCTCTTCTCAATTTCTTTGAGCAGCTCAAACCCGGAGATATTCTTCTGATCGTAGAGAATCTTTTCGCCTGAATCTCTGTACATCCTCACAATGTCTCCTTCCAACGAATTGAACAACTCCCCAAAGTCATCTACATGAAGCGAGTGCTTACCTCTGTTGGTGCTGACCTTGATGTGTTCAATTTCTTTGTCGACCTGACCAATCTGCTTGAGCAGTTCGGCCTTCTGAGTAAGAAGCTCAGAATTCTTAGTATCAAGCACCTTTCGCTTTTGAGTGAAATTGTTTCTCACGACTTCAGTGGACTGCTCAATGGTCTTCAGATTTGTCATGAGGAAGAGATTGGATTCCTCCAGGTTGAGGAAGATGTTGATGATCTGCGAGGGCTGCTTAAAGTACATCTCTTCTTTGCTGTTCTCTTCTAACAGAAATTCCACAATCTGGGGGTTGATATTGAAGTTTGTGAATGTTATTGTCTTCCGCTTCTCCATTGGCTCTTTAACCTTCTGTGGTTACTTGTTTAGTTATGGGTTCAGCCCATCCAGGAAGTCTTTGTAAGTCTTTAAATTTTCCAGTGCCTCCATTTTAGAAGTGTTTTTACCAGTTAGGTCTGCCTTTATCTCTAGCTTATCCTTGATAATTGCCACTTTCTCATTCTTCATTCGTGTCATTTGCTCGGCTTTCTTTATCTTCTCTCGAGCTATCTGCTTGTTCAGATTCAGATGGTTGTTAAACGATTGCATATCCTCCTCCAGCATCTGTTCGGCTCTCTCTAAACCCTTTCTATGCAGCCGAGTTAGCTACTCGAACTCGTTGATTTGTTATCGCTTGTGGTCGATCAGCATCTGAAAAAGCAACATTTCTCTTTTCTTTTCGATGAACTAGTGCATTGGCTCGGTGTTCTTCACTCGATTCTTTATCGCACTTTTCGCAGCCTAGATGAGACTTCTAAATCAAGGCATCATCTACATCTTCGTCGGATTGTTGGCGTCATCCTATTGCTCAATAGCCTTTGTGAGGTCTTTGAGATCCTTCATGGTCAGGCCATCTTTGGGTTGGTGTCCCTTTTCCCAAATCTTCAGATTTTGATTAGCCAGTCTCTCCTACTTTTTGCGGTCCTTCTATCTTTCCTTCATTCGGAAGATCTCGCTGTCCTCAGGTACATAAAATGGACTGTCCTCAGTTGAGCTAGTTAGCGTCATTTTGCCTGTGGCACTGAGCCTGGAAGCTTGGTCGCGAGGCCTCGATTAATTCTCTTTCTGCATAAACGATCCCATACCATTGGAGTTACAGTTCAGTGAGAGTTATAAATATCGTTGAAATGCTGTTGGACTGAGTCCGCTGTGGAATAATAGCACGTGGTGAGCACTTGGGTTGAAACCCCCGCCACCATTGGTTCTGACGTTTCTTATATTCTCCATTAGCATCGGTTTATAATCGGTTTATGCGCTTCGACAAGTTCAACCAAGAAGACCTTTTGATTGATCGGTGGAAGCTTGCATAGACGAGGCTATCATGCCTCATCTGCCACCAGCTGCTGCGTTGGCCGGTGCATTGCCGTAAGTGTCAGTCTGAGTACTGCCGGCAGTGTGCTGTCAAGTGGCGGCAGGAAAGCGACCGATGCCCCCTCAGGTGCTCATCGCCATGGTAGGTCGAAGAATCAGAACCCAAGCGTATCGAGCTGAAATGTCCAGTGGGGGCGAGCTGTCAGCCGATTTCTCCTTAGTCGTTTGACGAGCATCTCAAGGAGTGTCTGAGAAGTCAGCTTCAACGGCGTTACCTCTGCTCGAAGGAGCATGAGTTGACCTATCTAACGACTGTTCGTCAGATCGTTTGTGCGGACTGTGGCAAACAATCACTGGGTCGATCAGTGTGCCTCACCTGCAAGGAGCTTGGAGACACCTTCCTCTACTATTACTGTTCGCGCTGTCGAACTCCACTGCTGAGCAAAAAGGAATGTCCAGTAGGCCACGAATTCGTGCACATCCTACCGAAAGGAGGCTTTGTGTGCAATATCTGTGGCCAGACATCGGCTAAGCGGCAGCTGTGCCATCGCGATCGCCAGTGCAACTTCGCGATTTGTGAGGTATGCTACCGCAAGGTGCCAGACAACATCGTAGTGGAGAGACCGAGGGAACAATGAGTGATGCTGCAACTTTATCGTCAGTCAATAATAGACGGTTCGAATTCTTTTATCTAGTATGATCACAATTCGAAGCCTAGCTCAATTCTGAGATCCTCGATAAACTTGACCTACACGTGCATGTCTGTACCTCGAAGGTACTGCTTGATGAGTGAAACTATTCGATCGGAGCTGTCTTTGGAGCGAATGATGTGAGTGACCTATTCTGTAAGTTCGGTGACTAGTCTGTATCCTCTTGCTCGCAGGCAAACACGGTCCTCGATAGAGAGGCCGTTGTAGTAGGCCACTTTTGTATGCAAGCGTTTGTCGAGCTTGCTCATCAAGGTTTTATCCAGTTGGGGTTCATATACCTCCATCTGTTTGATGATGCAATCCAGCTCCCGGAGATTGAGAAATTCGCTGTAACTATCTCCGTAGAGGTCAAACCTTGTGTTAAAATAGTCTGCTTGATCGCGGGGCACCACCGTTAGGTAGACTGGAGTCAACGGCAATAGCTTGGCCTCTTGGATGCACGCTTCAATGTATGAGGGTTTGATGAACACGTAACGTTTGGAATTTTCAGAGTAAGCAAGCGTTCGGAACTTAAAGTCCAGCTTGTCGACGATAACGAATCTTGTGGTGGGAAGAGGATTCTGGGCAATGTTCCCACCGTTCTGCAAGATTTTTCTCTAGATAAGTGGCTTGTCCTCCTACCTCTCAAGGTTCAATACCAAGAACTACTGGTTGTTGAATAAATCGCTGACCACCTCCGACTGCTCGATCTCAGCCCCTTTGTACCATTCCAGCACTTCGAGGTTTACTGTCTTCTTGCGGTGTTGCTCAGCCGAAGGATTGGCCTGTCGCTTCTTTGTCTTCTCAGTAGGCTACTTATCCTCAACTTCTGAGTCAACTTCTTCGTTATTTTTGGCGGAACGTCTCTTAATGCCTTTTGTGTATTTCTCGCTCATCATGACTTCCAATTATTCAAACTTCATTGCCTAGTGCCAATCCTTGTCGTATCGAATCTTCACTACTCGAGGAAATCGAAGGGTCTTCTCAGCTGCAAATGCATCACTTTTTATGAGCTCTGCAGCTTTTACTTAAAGGACCACGGAATTGTTCGGACTGTCTATGTAGCAGTCTGGCTTGTCATCAAGCTTCGGCTTCCAGTTACCAACGATATAACTTGGGCGGCGCCCATCATTCTTTATCCAAGCCTTTCTCAATCGTTGCCGAAGTTAGTTTAGACTAGATTCGCTATACCCTGTTCCGACCTTGCAGAAGGGAATCACATGCGTTCCTCGAGGGTTCGCCGTATCAAGATGGGTGATAACGCCCAACAGAAATGTAGTTATTTTGTCAGTCCAATCGGTGCCTGTGCGATACGAGGATTCTCCGTAGTAGCCGCCGATGATCAGCAAGTCTAAGGTATCTGTGAGACCCTCCACATAGTCTCCCTTGAGCTTAATCCAGTTAACTGACCGATCGTTTGGTACATAAAAGGATTCAGGGTCCTTGAGAATGATGCCCTCTTAATTTCGTTCGATGCTTTTGAAGAACCGTTAGGTTATTGCCTCAGTGCCGGATACAAGTTAGCCTCGAACAATTTAAAGTCTGCCTGTCTCCTCCTTGATAAACTTCTACATAATGTGTTTTCGTTTCTTGAGTGCAAAGCCCATAAGATTGGCCTCTTCGCTATCGTGACGGACCCAAAGCGTATCGAACACCTTGTAGCATATCTGCATGTTGCTGGTAACACTTTTATCGTGATCTAGAGCCACTTGCTTATTCATTCCGAAGGGCACCATGTTGAGAGAACCTTTCTCCAATACCAGCACCTCGCCATCGAGAATGCATGCATCAGCATTGATATTTTCTTTTAATAGTGGCACAAGCTCCTTATAGATGTGCGAGTAGTCCTTACCGTTTCGAGAGAACATTTTGATTTCACTGCCGGACATGTGAACCTGCAATCTCTCCCCATCAAATTTGGTTTCTAGAAGGTACTCCTTCTATCTCGTATCGAAGAACTAAAGGGGTTTCTTGCCGGCGAGCATGGGTTTGATCGGCTGAAACAGCATCAGCTCATCCTTTAGACTAATTGACCTGTCTTCGAACTTGCGGCAGACCTGCTTCAGGCTGTTTGTCAGATTGAAGTAATCTTGGGCATCAGGATGGTACTACTTTAGTACCACATCAGCCTTGATTCCCAGCTTCAGGTCCTTGAGGATAACTCGAATTAGCCACTTGATTTCCTCAGCTGTGCAGATTTTAAGGAAAAATGTAAATGTAGCCACTTGCTCCTTGTGGTCCGTTTTTTTCACGAGTTCATCGAGTGTGCTGTTGACCTGCTCGACTGTTATAGAGCAGTCCTTCGTGCAGTACTTCTGTAGAATTGTGTAAACAACTGTCGGGTAGTCGCCGACACCGACCCCATCAGTCTTGGTATGGTAGCTTGGATTTTTATAGTGCTGCAGCCTCTCAAATTCATCTGTAGTGAGCCCCAAAGCTTCTTTGAGGATCACGGAAATACTCTTCTCCTTGATTCCGTAGTTGCCTCGCTCGCGGTCTTCTGCCGGCAGCAACAATCGGAGAATGTTGTATGTGAATTATGGCCGACGGTTTTCCTTGAACAACAGCCCGATGAAGGTACGGGTGAGCTTCGACTTATCTTTACCCTTGGTCTCACCAAATTTGTTAAAGAACTTGACCACAAGATCAAACTTCATCGAGGACTGACTTGCACCAACAGCAGCAGACCCCAACTGCCCACCAAATACATTGCCTTGGTTCGAGGGATTTTCGTCGAGCTCCATCTGTTCAATACCTGTTCTTATAATTTCAAACAGCTTGGCGGTTGTAGCCAACTCAACACCATCTCATTCTATCCACTCAAAATCAAGCCCAAAGAGCAACAACTTCGAGACCACCCGACTTCCCTCGCCGCATAGCTAAAACTCCAACTTGGCAACAAGACTGCAAAACAACCCACGTCGATCTCCAAAAATATCTGATGCTGTCGCATTGTAAACGTCAGCCGCGCTTTGTTATTAAAAGATGGGTTGTGCGCAAGTTAAAACTACTCCATCGGGGGGCCTCGCTAATTCCACCACAAATCAGCTGCAAATCAAGTGTGTGCTGTTAGGAGACGCCAACGTGGGAAAGTCGAGTATCACTGGTCGTTACATGCGCAACCAATTCACCGAGACCTACGATGTCACCTTCGGTGGGGTGTATAACAAGAAGGAGGTGACACTCCGTTCGGGTGAGAAAGCCTTCATTCATATTTGGGATACCGGTGGAGAAGAACGGTATCGGGCTATGGCACCACTTTATTACAGAGATGCATCCTTAGCACTATTAGTGTGTAGTGTTGAAAGCAAAGCTTCTTTAGAGAACCTTCGCTATTGGATGGAAGAACTCGAAGACAAACGGACCAAAGAGGCACTGATAGTGATCGTTGCCGCTAACAAATGTGACCTCCAGTAACGTCAGTTTACCAAGGACCAGGGGTAAAAATGGGCTCAGACGCACGGTGTCGACTACCGGTAGGTATCGGCGAAGTCTGGACAAGGAGTTCAGGAACTGTTCCAGCTATTGATTAGTAGATACGTGAGGAAGCAGTGATGGCTGTGCATTCTAATATTCGTGAGTATTCATCGTGAACCTTCTGGAAGGATATGATTCATCTTCAAGACAGTTAAAGTGCTTGACTAAAATTTTGAAGCAGGTCTCTGCTGGTTTGTTTGCGGACTGTCCCACTTATGGTTCTTGTATAATTTGTAATTGCTTTAAAATGGAGCGCTAATTCAGAAATGGCGACAAAAGCAAGTCAGAATTCCTACGGAAGATGAAGCAAGAGAAAGCCATCCTCTAGCAGAAGCAGAAGGAACGAAAGGCAGCAGAGAAGATTGCAGCAATGCTGCGTCGCAACCTACAGTACAACCGATTTGTGAAGCCGTTCTTCTAGAACAGTCTGGAGAAGGTGCAGTTGATCCTTTAAAAGCGTCGTGAAACACCAGCAGAGAAGTACTACAAAATGATTTCGAATGCACTGTACAAGATGCCGTTCATCCTGCAGACGCTAATCTTCGTCAATGATCGCAGTCTCCACACACATCGATAGTTTGTCAGGGCACTGACGGAAGCAGTAGTCGGAGAAGGCCATCGCAATGACCCCATCAAAAAGACACTGGACAACAAGGGGTTTCCCTATTTCGAGATCTGCAAGTTAGTCAGGTTCGCTCTTGCGCTCCTTGAAACCGACCCCATCTACGAGCAACTGGTGGTACAGTTCATTGCTGAAACAGCAAGGAGGGAACCAGACGAAATCAGCAAGTTTCTTCAGCGACAGCAAACCCGCACACTCCTCCGCTAGCATTTTCTGTTCGAACGGTTTCTGCTACCCAATCGCGAGCTCATATTAAAGTAGGTCATCCTCCCAAATGAGCAGCTGTTGGCAAGCATACCACTTCCGCAGCTAATAGAAGCATTACTCGGGATTCCCATAACAAAGACTGAACTGTACCACCATATCGATCGGTTATTATTCGCTGGGGGTGTTATCGGCGTCGACTTAAGCTTTCTGGAAAAGTCGAAAAAGCTGCAGGAACAATTTGGTAACATCTGTAACTGGCTGCGGTCTGATATCAATGAACAGTGCGACTAGGTGCGTGGCATAGCAGTCTCTCTCTACATCCACAATCGCGTTCTTCGTGCATACGAGCAGTCACTTGTCACGAGAATTAGCGAATCATACCTACCCCGGAAGCTCATCAACCAACTCGACAGGGAGGATACCAACGACCTTATCGATAGGGTGAGAAAATCGACAGAATACGGAAAGTTCCTATCAACCATCGATCTTGGCCTGTACTTTGGAAGGTTATTGAAGGTGTTTAAGCAGCAACTGAAGTTGAGTACGTTAAAGATGTTGTTGGGTGGCAGCAGCGATCAGCATCTCACGATAAAGCTGTTCAGCGAGCTCTATCTACTGCTGGGTGGTATCTTCCGTAACATGCACTCCGGTGCTTTCGAGGAGCTTAACGACAGAAGTTTCTTGATGTTTCTTATGGGGTGGTTTGCCAAGGAGAATCTTACAAAACTGGAGTTCTATAACCCGAAGAATGAAAGTGTAGTGAGGCTGCTTGAGATTCTCATCAGTTTCATGCTGCAGCGAGTTGCCAGTATGGATGACGTTGAGTTTGTTTCTAAGGATAAGGGGTTTTCTGTCGAGGAGCTGGAGTGTATGGTGGGCATGCTCAACTCACTCACGTTAGAGCTGGTTCAGCAGAACAGCTACGGATCAAATTCGAACACTGCCCTTCAGGAAAATACAGTGAGGTTGCTCAACGACCTCTACCATAAAAACTTTCGAACCAAGCTGCACAACCCCAAACTTTTTGAGATGCCCAAGCTTAACGAAGAGCTGCTGACATTAACCTTTGACAAAGGAACGCATCTCGAAAGGCTATTGAAGGCAGTGCCCTTTGCATTGTAATTTGAGAATCGATTGATGAAACTCAGAGCCTGCATAAACGAGGATAAGCTCAACTACGATCGCTAGCTCTATCAAGATGAAGACCATGACGATTAGATGACAGTCTAAATCCGCCGAGGACACGAATTCAACGACGCGTTTCACCGGTGCTACACCTTGGAGCTCCGCAACAAGTATATCATTGTATTTACGAACCAAGGCGTACCCTAACCCGGGATCGATGGTGGAGGCATCATCAAAGAGTTTTTGAACAGAGTCATCAAAACTGCATTTGACCCGCTCTATGGACTGTTCAGAGAAACACTGTTGAGGGAGATTATTCCATCGCCTCGGGACACACTCACCAACGACCTGAGCAAGTAGTACGAGTTCATAGGGATGATCGTAGGCAAAGCAATCTACGAGAATATCCTCATCGAAGCAAAGTTTTCTGGTCCATTTCTTAACTTGATTGTGGGGAGATCCAACGGGCTTGAGGACCTGCGGAGCTTGGACCCATAACTCTACAGAAGTCTAATGAGCCTGAAACACTCGACCGAAGACATTTCCCACTTATAGCTCACCTTTTCTTTCCTAGAGGCTGGCCGAGTCATCGAACTGAAGGAGAACGGTCGCAACATTCCAGTTACAAAGTATTTGTCGGTCTATTTAGCAACAACAAAATCGAGTTCATTATGGCTTATTCAGACTTCAAGACCACGAGGCAGCTGGAAGTGCAAAGCAGGATGTTCCGTAAGGGACTCACCCGTGTACTGAACCGTGCGTGGCTGGAGATGTTCAACCATGATGAGCTCAACCTTATGATTTCGGGGAAAGAAGCTGATTTCGATGTGGAAGACCTACGAAAGCATACCGTCTACAACGGCTACACTGAAAAGGATACCACTGTTATGCATTTCTGGGAACTCGTTCGTAGCATGACTTCTGAGCAGAAATCGCTGCTGTTACTATTCGTTACTTCATGCTCTCGGCCACCAACACTCGGTTTCTCTGAACTAAAACCCAACTTCTGCATTGCTAAATCGGAGGAGTTGGGATTCCTTCCGACTGCACACACGTGTATGAACATTCTACGATTGCCCAATTACAAGAACAGACAGACACTGCGGTAGAAGCTACAGTATGCCATCACCGCCAAGGCAGGCTTCGAGTTTGTGTGATGTTTCAGCATTATAAATACTCATTTTATGAACAATCGCTCAGCGAGTAGCGTGGGCGGTAGTAAGAGCAAGTACAAGATCATCTTCCTGGGTGACCAGAACACTGGTAAGACCAGCATAATCTAACGCTTCATCAACAATAAGTTCTATGAGAAGGCAAACGTAAGTGCAAAGGTTGATTGCAGCCCACCATTGGCATTGACTTCCTTGGCAAGAACGTTACTTATAAGGGCAAGAACTACCGGCTGCAACTGTGGGATACAGCTGGGCAGGAACGCTTCCGTAGTCTCATCCCCAGTTACCTCAAAGATGCCATCTGCGTAATCTACGTCTTCGATCTCTCCAGTACACTTTCCGATTGACTTAGATCCCGAATCGCTAAAGAATTTGGAGATATGGACCACGCTATTCAAGTAGAATAAAGGACCCGATACAGTATCGGTGCTTTGCGGCAACAAATTGGACCTCGAACCGTACTTCGAAAGAGATGCAGAAATTTCGATGTTAAGCGACTAAAAGAGTTCCAATCTCGGCACAACCTGCCGTATTATCCAGTGTCAGCATGCACCGGAAGTGGTGTCGACGATATGTTCTACTCCGTGATCGATCAGATAGGTACGTTAATCACAAAGCTGACCAAGACTGTTGACCATTCAGAGAAGTCGCACCCCAACAATCCCACTGAACCTCCACTTTCATCAAAGCCTATCACAATAGAACCACAACCGTTCTCCCCGGAGGTCCCCAAGAAGCGATGTTGTTCATGACAGTCGACCTACGTGTCTATATTACATTGACTTATATCTCGAAGATGAGCCTTCGGCTTGACATCAAGAAAAAGTTGCTGGCCCATAGCCCACGGGTTAAGTCGGTGGACTTCCACCCAGATTTGCCTTGGATACTATCGGCTCTGTACAATGGCAGCGTTGCCATTCACGACTACCAAAACCAAACCTGCATAAAAACGCTGGAAGTGTCTCAGGTACCAGTAAGGTCAGCTCGCTTCCTTGCTAAGAAGCAGTGGATCGTAGCTGGTAGCGATGACATGATGATACGAGTGTACAACTACAACACCATGGAACGTGTGAAGGCATTCGAAGCTCACGGTGACTTTCTCAGATGCATTGTTGTGCACCCTCAGGACAACTTCATCATCAGCTGCAGCGATGACTTCACCATCAGACTTTGGTAGTGGATTCACTTATCTTAGGGACTACGAAAAAGATTTCTTGCTTGTTCGAACCTTCAACGAGCACAAGAATTTTGTGATGCACCTAGCGATCAACCCTCGAGACCTCTCAAAGTTTGCGTCTGCTTCGATGGATAAGAGCATCAAAATTTGGAACATAACTGCAGAAGCCAAGGCCAACTTTACCCTGATTGGGCATAATGGAGGAGTCAATTGTGTTGATTTCTACAAAGGTGATAAGCCCTACATAGCTTCCGGGAGCGACGACAAGACGGTAAAACTTTGGGACTATCAAACAAAGCAGTGCATTGTGACGATCGATGGACACCTCCAATCGGTATCAGCCGTACAGTTTCACTTGGAACTGCCCATCATTCTCAGCTGCAGCGAAACTGGTATAGTACTGGTACACAACAGCAGTAGTTTCGCTTTGGAGAATACACTCGAGTACAAACTGGAGAGAGCCTGGGCAATTTCGGTCTCCAAGGAGAACCCAAGTATTATTGCGTTTGGGTTTGACGAAGGAACAGTAGCAGTGAAGATAGGCCCTGAAGAGCCAGTTGTGAGTATGTGTCAAGGTAAATTACTATGGACAAGAGCCATGGAAGTTATTTCCGCCAATGTTAAGGCTGTCGGGCAAGAGGAATTGGTCAGCTAAAAGAGGTTCGATGTTGTCAGCAAGGAGCTTGGTACCTCAGATATGTTCCCCACGCTCATAAAACACAGCCCAGACGGACATCTGTTCGCTGTCTGCAACGATAAATAGTTTGCTGTCATTCGAACTGCAACATTCAAAAACGCGAAATTTGGAACAGGAGCGGACCTTTCATGGAGTCCTGACAAAGACTTCGCAGTCCGCGACAACCTCCTCGTGAAGATCTATCGAAACTTCGAAGTCGGGTTCGAGTTCAAACCCTAAATCGTTCCAATAGGGCTTCAAGGTGGTCCCCTTCTTGGTGTCATCGGAAGCTCAACTACAACCTTTTATGATTGGGAACAAGTTAAACAGGTCACACAAGTGCCGTTCAGTCCAAAGAAGATTCTGTGGAATGATGAGGGGACTATCGCTGCCTTCATCCTTCCCGAAAAGCTACTGTTGCTTGAATTCGATTCCAAAAGAAACGAGTTCACAGCAACCCACACTATCGTCGATAAGGTGTCTTCAGGTGTGTTCGCCTACGACCTATTCTTCTATATGTCAGCATCTGGAAAGATCTATTTTACAGCAAAGGGTAAATCTTTCTTTTATTGCAACGCTGCTGATAAACGGCAGTTGCTGATCGGTACAGTGGAGCAACAAAACAGGCTCTTCGCAATCGATAAGAACTACCATATGTTCTCGTATGAGCTACCGTTCGCTTTGGCCAAGACACTGAGTTGTGTTGCAGCAGGAAAGAAAGTGTAGATCGACGTCGAAGATATTCTACCGGAGTACCGCGATCGTACAGCAAAGTTTTTAGATGCCTTCGGGCTGAAGGGCAAGGCCTACGAGATTGTGCAGAATACCGACCATAAGTTTGAATTAGCAGTCGGAATGAATCGCATTCGAGAAGGTACAACCACACTAATGTAGCATATGAAATTGCGAAGGTGGAGAAAGGCAGCGATAAACTCAAGATCATCGGAGATATTGCGCTCAAAGTTGGCGACATCGAACTATCAATCAGCTGCTACGATAGAATCAACGATCTGAACGGTCTTCTCCTGATATACTCCAGCTTGTCTCTTCCCGAGAGACTCAGCCAGCTTGCACGCCGAGCTTAAGAGGTACCTCTGTAGTCGATGCAGCTCACTCGAATGAATGTTGCGTTCCAATGCTACTTTATGACGAACCAGCCATCCAAGTGCATTGACGTGCTTATCGAGTCAAAGAAGTTCTCGGAAGCGGCGCTCTTTGCCAGAACATACCTCCCCGACCGGGTTAGCTAGTGTGTACGACTATGGAAACACTCCATAGACAACAAGACAATAGCAGGAAAGATAGCAGATCCCAATGAGGTCGCTGAAGAGGAAGAAGCTGAGTAGGAGGGGGAGGAGTAGGCTGACAAAGAGTAGTGAGTGGATAAGGTTTGTGATTTCGGTAAATAGGCTGTTCAATAGAATATAATAGCTGCAAAGTTATGCAGAATCGAAAAACTAAGTTGGGATTTCCACACCCCCTTATCCGGCATCCAGGGGAAACCAGGAAGTATCTATATACCTAGCCTAGATGGAAGCCATGCGAGGATCGAGGTAGAGCACCCTACGCCTACGAACAGTTCCTAAATGATAGTGCATTAGTGGCATGTCCACACATCCTACGATCATCAATGGGTGTACTGCCAAAGTCACAGGAACTTCGAGATTTATGCAAGGTAAAGCTGACTGTACAGCCGTTTGCGCCGTGCTGTCAATAGATTCCCTAACTCTAAGTTCTATTAGTGTGCCCTTCATGCAAGATGCCATTATCATCTCCTGAAAATACCAACATCATAATGGAAGGATACTGTAATGTCTGTCGAGTTCCTGTCGAACTCAAAAGTTAGGCGGGCTGCCGGTTGCAGTAACAAGTTCATGCTCCCATGTTCGATTGTGTGATCGGCAGTATTGATGGCCGGCCACCGAGGTATGTATTTGTGCTCGAGATCAGTCCACTTATTAACAAGTCTGAACAGCTGTTTCTGCTGTCAAGCAACATTAAGCAACTCGTAGAGTAGGGCAGGGAGTATGAACTTGCCTTTGTGCTTGTGGATAACAGAGTGTCACTGCTAACATGTTTTACTTGCGAGCACGGTGAGGAGGAGCCAATTCGCATAGTCATTGATGCCCCCGAGGAAGGACTACCAATTAGCGAACCCTTCCTCTCAACAACCCGAGATGCAGGTAAAATATATCGGTTGCTTGATAGTCTTGCAACTTACTCATAAAATTCCGTTTACTCAACCAGTATCTGTCTAATATAAGGACTGGAGCTAGTTGTTGCTTCCTTTCTAAACGCAAAGGTGATGGTATTCACATGCCTTTTAGAGGAAAGTCATTGCAGTGGCCCGTTATAATGGCAGCAAGCATCAGTTAAAAGGCAGACAAAGATAGCAACCCTCTCCAGAAGTCTGGCAGCTCGTGGATTAGGGGTCTACCTATTCGTGTTTGACTTCGGCAGTATGCAGCTTTTGGAGCAGCTAGCACCCCTTTCTCTGAATACAGGAGGCAGCATCTAATACTACCGCGGAGCCGAACGATGCTGCCGACAACTCTACTACGACCTCCACAGGGTGCTTATAGACCCATTCTACTTTGATGTTTCCATACGGATCGTCACCAGCAGCGAGTTGCTTAGCCCTTCAATTACTTCGGCTTTACCTTTGGTTGATAACAAACTAGCAACGGTCAACCCTCGATCTTGCTTCAGCATAACAATTGAACACCGGTCTCTACTGCAACGTCCTGAGAGAATCGCCGTTATACTTCTTTATTCGTCTGGTGGGCAAAGGAGGATGCGATGCATTCAACACTGCTTTGGAGTCAGCAGCAACACAGAGGAGGTGTTGGCTGCCATTGGTGATGAAGCCATGTTCTTTGGAATTGTAAGGGATATCCTTGCTAACCCTCAACTGAATTCACGTACACGCCTGGAAAAGACCCTGCAAACGATTAAACCATTTATTAAAGCTGGCCGGGAAAAATCATCCGACCGAAACGGTGTATCTATTCCATCTAGCCTCAAACTGACCTGTTTCTATTTGACTTCGCTGCTCAAGAGTGGATTATTCGGCAATCCATCCAGCGCCAAGCCTAACTAATGCTACTACAGATCGTATTGGCTCGCAACTCTTCCGTTGGAGACCCTTTCGAAAAACCTCTATATGAAACTGTACAGGATCGACGAGAAGTAGCAACAGGGCAACTATTATCCCCGCAACATCAAACTCGAAGCCAACAAGATTTAGTTTGATGGAATATATTTGCTCGATAGTGGGAGGTTTCTATATTTGGTGGTAGGCGAGGATGTTACATGTGAACGACTGCTGCAAATTGTGGGAACCGCCAAACTCGAAGAGATTGATCAGCTGCAGGATATTCCCCCAACATCTCATCCTCTCAACCTTAGGCTGATCGCGACTGTTGACATGCTTCGAGCTGCCAACCTGAATTTCTTTCTGCAACTCAAAAGCATTAAAGAGGGTTCCCCCGACTACCAGTCTATCATCGCTCCATCACTTTACGCTGAAGACGACCACCGAAGGTTACTCATGAACCTCACCACTCCCTGACCGCTCAAACACTTATTTCTTTTGCTGATGCTAGACGATCATTTATTCCAACTCAGCCTTTGTTGTAGGAATGAGTCGTAGTACTGGTTGAAGGACGTGCCGTATGGGACCCATTGATTTTACATTCCAGTGAGATCTGCTGAGGTAGAAAGTTACTCAGCTCGCTCGAGTTTGTTCTTCAGAGCTGGCAGATTGGGCCCCACCTGCCTCGCAAACTCATCACCGAAAAGGCACACTACAAACTCTGGTTCGGCCTAAACTCAAAAGACGTGGTACCTTTACACAGTAGTGTCGAGCAATCATCGGTGATTTGCCACTGTCTACCTTCACGATTTCGAAGTTCTTGTGCTCCTTGCTCAACTGTTCAATGTGACGGTCAGTTTATTCGCACTGTGGATTCCAGCCAGCTCGGAAGTAGATCAAAGCGAAACTCGGCTTCTTCTTGTTCATATGTTCGTTGAGGTCGTTGAGGTCACTGAAGTTACCCACCGAGAAAAGTCCTCGAGAGAGCTTCTGGAGGCTACAAGCCGGCCGGAACAGTCTTGAAATCATATATAGCAATTATTAATGGAGGAGGAACTAACCGAACTATACAACAGTCTCAAACGTACTGCTGAGGTTATATGTAGTCGACCCGACCGACTCCACAGAAGTAGAAAAGTCCACACTTCGCTCGATGTTGGTGTACAATGGTGTGGACAGGGAGGAACCTGAATTCTTTCGATACTTAATACGCGAGCTGAGCGCAATCAAGAAAACAACGATCTCCAAGACAGAGTTTTTGAAGGTATTCATGACTCCTCGAATCGACTTCAACCTTCTCAACGAGTAGGAGACAGCAGATGTAAACGCTTATACCAGCTCAGATATTCTTCCTGCTCGATCAAGGGAAGAGGGGTTCCTTCACTGCGAGCGACTTCTACTCCCTTTACAGCCAAACTGAGAACTTCGGAAAGCTGACACTGTAGAAACAAAACCAGGTGAAAGACTCCATCAACGAGAACTTCCGGAAGCTGACAGCAGATGGTTCGATGACCCCGTTGGAATTTTACAAGATCATCAAGTACAGCGAGCAGTGAGCGTTATGACTACGAAAATATTAAAACACAGTTATTGGATGGAAGAGGAGTCGTAGCTGTACAACAGTCCGAGAATGCACATCGAGAGGATGTTTTCATTGAGGCTGCATGGAATAGTGATGCTAGGGAGCTGTCTTCACATCGCGGCAAACGACATGCTGTATGTGGAGGTGAAGATGCTCAGGGGGAACCTTGAACCTTTCGTTGTCGAACCGGGATTGTTGAAAAACGCAGCGGACATACTGAATCGCAATGCGAGATCAACGTTCAATGGAAGATTTGTAGCAGACTTTGTGTGCAACACAATCAAGTTTATCTTCAAAGCCATGCTAGTGAGCCATGACGAGAGTGAGATGAAGCTGCTATTGTAGGGAGTTGCGAGTGACATGAAGCACCGGTTGCAGCAGAACATGCTGAATATGCTGCTGTACGTTGGAGAAGTCTATTATACCTTCGAGGATTCTGGGATCCTTCGAAGGTATCTCGCAGCCCAGCAGCACCTCGTCCAAGACTTCAAAGACTTCATCAAGGAGGATATTAAGTTCGAAGTTACATAGCTCAACGAATAGTCGGCTACTCCCAACATCGAAGTAGTGTAAACTATTGAGAGCAATGCACCCAAAGACGATGAAATTGCGAAGCCTAAGACCAGCAAACAGAAGGAAAATGAGTACGTTAAGGAGGGGGGATACTTCCGAGTAGAGGGACATAAGGTCAACCTGAAAACCCAAACCAATAAATGGTAGGAAAAGATAGTCGTGAAAACACCAAAATTCCCAAACGACCCATGCACCAAATAGAGGATTGAGAACGAAATGGCCATAGTTGAGAAAATTGGAAGCAAGCCGATAAGGTACCTTCCAACCTACATTAAGTCTAAGTCTAGCAACCCCGATACTATTTATATGAAGTGGACAACAAACTATACCCTCAAAGATACCATTAACAACCAACCATTCTCAAGCATCCACCGTAGGCTCAAGTTTATGATTGAGTCGTGTAAGGCATTGCTATCGCTTCACAAGCGGAATATTGTCCATCGAGATGTTAAGCCCTCTAACCTCCTATGGGAGTATGATGATACCGTCAGGATCATCGACTTCGCGGAATCTTGGGATACTTCGACGGGGCCGTAGAAGTTTAAGCGTGGTTCGACTATGCCATACGCTGCCCCATAGTTTGTGAATGACAAACTTCCTGTGAACCAAAAGAGCGATGGATGGTCGTTTGGCATGCTCATGTATGAGATCTTTGAGGGACGCCCACCAGTGCACTATCTGAAACTCTTGAACGGTGATGTTGTGAAAAACCTCCCGAAATTCACACCTATTTTCCAGAACAGGCCGAATCAAAGCGGAGCAATGCTAATCCACAGAAAGGTCCGCGAATTGGCTGGTATGTTGCTAACTTACGATAACGCCAAACGACCCAACCTCCTTAACGTTGAGAAGATTCTTTGTCGACTTTCCAAATACCTGGATGATCTAATAGCCATCGACGCTGCTCAAACGCCAAGCACGCATCTGTGACCCTTTCCGACTTATAATTGTGTATGTAGCCGAAGAGTAATACTGACATCGACCGCAAGCTAGCCATCTACTACCATCCACTGTTCCAGGAAATTCTCAGCTTCATCGCTGGACTCTTCGGGTCCCAACAGTCACTTACTCTTGGTCTGCTCGAGTTTCTCGAATTCAACCTCAAACTGCAAAAGTGCCTGCTTCCTACCTTCGAGACTGATAACGCTGTGGTCTCGGGGCTCAACGATTGGGTCAAATAGGTCGCCGAGTGCTTATCCTTCGAGGGCATGGTGTCGACAGCCGGCTGTACGGAAGTGACTCCAGATAACATCATGTAACTTATTAGCAAGGAAGTTAAGAGTTCAAGGGTGAGACTGCTGTTTGAGTAGAACGAGTATAAACAATTTCTCAAGTCGTTCATTACCCATGATGCCTTCAAGCTGCTCGGTGTGAGAATCAATAGCTAGGTCTTCTGCAAGTTTTTGTTTGATTTGTGTACTACCTGGTGTGAGTTCCTCGACGTGGAGATCTTTGTATACTTTTTGCTGACATTAGCACTCCAGATTAGTGAGGGGGCCTCACTTGGGGCGAGTGTCTTCAAACCCACCAAAAACATTCGAACGGTCGAACTGGATTTTTTTTAGGACTTCGAACAGCTGAAATCTGACTACAACAAGATCAAACGTCGAGAACTAAGATACTATCGAGCTTGGTGTGAGTGGAACTACCTGCGGATGAACTAAATCGGAGAACGAGTGATTCTCGACCTCAACGATATCTTCAGCGGTGATGAAAGAATCCAGAGTCTCACGGAACTGTTCGAACGGGCTATCGATACCATAAATGTTGAGATCACCAACCAGATAAAGGAAGAGCCTCAGAACAGCAACAGTGATAAAAACTAAACCAAGGAGTTCCTGGTGTTTAAGAAGTTGGATGTAAAGAGGGAGCCACTCCCTGAACGATTCAACTTTATTCGCAGCGATCTGCCAGATCCCCAGCCAGAGTAGCGACACGACTTTTAAGTGACGATTGACGATAAGGGCAATATGTACCTGAAGAAGATTGTGAAGATTCCGATTATAGGAAGTAAGATCCAGCCGCTTCCACTAGAACTGCGTGAACCACTTCGCCAACAGTACCTAACCAAGAAGAAAGACTAGTACAGAGAGATGAGTAACCTCTACAGGCTGGAGACGTTCCAGCAAGCACTTCCCCATAACAGCAAAATAGGTCCTTACGCTTATTAGAAATCCAAGTTGGTCAGCCAAATCGAACAGTTTTAGTAAGAAAAACAGGGAAAGGGGACTCGCAAACAAATTACCGAAATTCACCGTCGTCGACCTGAACCACCTAGGGAGGAATCGAAGGAAATGGTTACCTCCCAAAGCAGAACAAAACCAAAGAGCTTGTATGCTAAGGAGAGCGAGCCTAATAAGAATGTGTCGATAGAGTATGAGCATCAGACTATGGCACCGACATTTCTTACCAACAAAGCCTACAATGTTTCCTATGTCTCAGGAAAGGCAGACCAGTACGGAAAGCAAGTTGGAGCTGAGCGTCGTAACCTGTAAACCAACCTTCCAAAAGTCCTCACTAAAGATCCATTGGTAAGTCGCAATCCCGTTCACTTAATAGGTCGGTTCACCACCGATCGCCGAAAGATTCGGGACAAAGTTGCGGACATCTCACAGCTGTCAGCTGCAAACAGCCTTGCCAAAGTTCCTTCCACCCACGAATCAGTGAATTCTGCTAGCAATAATGAATCACGCATCGAACAGCTGAAGCTCTCCAATAAGCATATTTGGAGCCGATACATGTCCGAAGAGGAAATGCACGACCTCACGGATTTCAAATAATTCTACGAAAAGCTGTTCCGCTTTAAGAAAATGTTCACCTAGTAGTTCCGTTCGGACTATGTTCGCATGATCAACCTGTAGCTGGAGTACGAAGACACTCGGCACGATATGGGGGGTGTTATCACCAAATAGCTAAAGGAGAAATTTAGCGAGCGTATTCGTAAACTAATCGCAAGGGACGACCGAAAGAAGCGCAGTAGGAAGAAGCGTAGGGGTTATGCCTACCAACACGATACGAAGCGCTTCCGAAATTGTGATGATAAGGTACTGTTCAACCATGTGTTCCTCGACTATCACCGTAGTGAAATTCGGAAGGTGAGACAACACAGCAGCCACAACACTACTGCTCTGCACTGATTTTATATCGCTTAATGGAAATTGAAATTGAAGCTAAGAAGGACATCTTCAACCGCAACGTGGAGCAGCTTGACATCTCCAATCTCACCAAGTTGATGACATGCGAGCTGTGCAAGGGGTTGCTTCGGCTGGCACATACGCTCATGGAATGCGGGCATACATTCTGTAAAATGTGCTTACTCGACTACATTGCCAGGTTCAAAGGAAAGAAGTCTGCTCCCAAGTGTCCGATATGCCAGTTTTCCATTGATCCGAACCACAAGAAATCCATCTTCAGGGATACCTACAAACAGGACATCGTCGATCTGCTCGTTCCCGAGTCCAAGGAGAAGGACATCGGGATCGTGAAGAAATCAATTCAGCTCTTTCCATAGTATGGGCTGTCCTTGCTGTTGGACGAAGTAACTGGAGAGGGATCCGAACCCGACCCGAAACCAAATCCGACGAGAGCAGCAAACGAGCAGCTTCTTCGACGGCTGCCGGACGTCGTCAAGAATAACCTCAACGTTCCTTACGACAAATATGTGTAGCGGATGCAGGAGGATCCCGAAGGCGCGTTTGTCGAATTCACATAAAAGCTGCAAATCACAAAAACCACCAGCCAGCAAGATCGGAAGTGTAAAGTCAATCTCTTTCCAAGGTCTACCAACGACTACGAGTGGGTTCAGATTAAAAACGAAGTGGAGATTCCAACGACATCTGTGGAACGAGTTCGGCGCTTTCTTGAAAAACGTTTCTACTCGAAGGTATCGGAGACAGGGAGGGTCCCAGTTACTTTAACAGCCTTTAGTACTAACCTCACCCTCTCTGTATCCATCAAGCTATGGTTCGGAGAAAGGGAACTCAGCAATCTCGACAATCTCGAACAGTTGCGCAAGTAATATGGTCAGGACGTACTGTCGTTGGAATACGAAGTTGCAGTGCCCAAGTGATTCTTAAATTATAATACTGGAGGTTATTGCATGCAGCCACAACCCACTCTCCAGCAACGCCTCAACAATATGGAGGGGTTACGCGAAAATGAACTGCGTAAACTTCTAACTGATTTCAAGGAAGATGCTATACCTCGCTGGAGGCGCTACCTGCTGCTCGGCTACAATGTCGCTGGGTGTGTTGGTCTCATGTACTTCACGATGAACTGCAAAAAGTTCAACCAACGCTATATGCAAAAGAGTTCCAACCGCTCGCTCTACCGTATCGTAGGAATAGCTACGGCTCAAGCAGTACACTAAGTGGTATATGTAGGTGTCTTTCTGTGCTTTATTCTGTCTCGGGTTCGTTGCTGTTTCGGGCATTTTCAACCCCGTAGCGTACCTCAAAACCTACTCCAATATCCAAGCTAAGATTGCTGGGCAAACCCTGCGGCATGACCGCAGTCTACAAAAGAACGTGCTCATCGAAACCATGAGAAGCTTTGGTTTGAGTGAATAGCTGATTAAGAAGGCTGAATAATAACTGGAAGAAAGTAAAAGGAAAATCCTGGAGTCGGGCGAGTTATCAGAGTAATCTGTAAAGCTCCTGAAAGGTGAAGATAAGTCGGTCTGGTCGAGACTGCTGGGCTTTGATGCCAACAAATAGTGACTGCGAGTGACTGTATGTGGATAATTATTATACATTCAGCAAATGAGCTCCAAGGAGTTGAAAAAGCGAGTGGACTCAGACTCCGATATGGACGATTCCGACGGGTAGTCAGCAGAGAGCTTGGACCAAGATAAGGTGGAGTAATTCGACTGGCGGGACCTTCCCGCCCATGCTTGCAGCTACTGTGGTATTCACTAGGTCAACAGCGTGGTTAAGTGCACCGCCAAGAATTGTGGGAAATGGTTGTGCAACTCAAAAGGTAGCAAAGACGTAAAGTAGGCAATCGCGGCGGCATGGCCAGCCACATCGTTATCCATCTTGTTAAGGCCAAGCATAACGAAGTTGCAGTGCACCCTGAAAGCGAGTTTGGCGACATGGCCGTGTAGTGTTATATCTGTGGAAACGCCAATGTATTTGTATTAGGCTTCGTCACTATCAAGGAAGCTGATGAATCGACAGTGATTCTCTGCCGAACTCCCTGTGTGTAAGACAAGAAATACATGGATCTGGAATGGGAGCCAAAAACGTGGAACCCACTGATCCAAGAGAAGCAGTTCGTCAACTGGATTGCTGAGAAACCTAGCGAGATCATGCTCAAGAAAATGCGAGACCTGGAATTCGAGCAGATTGTGAAGTTGGAAGAAGTATGGAAAACCAACCCCAACTACAAGTTCGAGGAAGGAGCGAAGAAGCGCCCTGAGAAGCGTTTAAAATCACTATTACTGAAGTATACGAGCGGTGAGCAGTACCGAAGAATCTTTGAAGCACTCCTCAACGAAGAAGCAAACAGCGACAAAAAGATCAAGGAAAGTCAGACGCAGAGCAACATTACGCTGAGATTTGAGCAGACTCCCCGCAAAAGACTCAACGCGTACTTTGTCTTCGCGAGTAAATAGGATTACGATACGAGTCTGCTTCCGGGAAACGAGCTCAAGCTAAGCCTCAAGACAGCTGAGCATTAATGGTCATCCAAGGGGGTTGTTGCCAAAATCATGGGAAATGAAGAGGTGTGTCTCGAGCTGTTCAACTCGAATCCACCACCGGTCGATTCGGGTTATAAGGTTGAGTTCGTTTGGAAATCAACTTCGTACTATCGCATGAAGAAAGGGCTGAAAAGGTTCGAACGTGAAGAAAAGTCCATATCAAGCTACCTCTACTACCGCATGCTCGGCCAACAAAGGGCTCTTCCGGAATGGAAAGCCGAGATCCCCAAAGTTCTTTCAGCACCAGGTCTTCCAGTCTTGAACTATTACCAGGAATAGGCAGTGAAGAAAGCCCTTGCAGAGCCACTGTGTTTGATTCAGGGTCCACCGGGTACGGGTAAGACAGTGACGAGTGCTTCAATCGTGTACCAGCTTGTGTGCAACATGAGGAAGTTAAACAAGAAAGGCCAAGTTCTTGTGTGTGCACCTTCCAACGTTGTAGTTGACATGCTTGCCGAAAAGATCAATATGACTGGACTGCGCGTGGTGCGCTTCTGCTCAAAGTCTCGGGAGAGTGTGAGTTCGAGTGTTTAGTTCCTCACATTGCACAACCTCGTGAAGAACATCAAAGGACAGAAATACGAAAATCTTCGTGGTCTCGTTCGGAATCTTGACGAGCAAAAACACTTGACTATCGAAGACGAGGAGAAGTACAACAAAGAGAAGAAACGTGCTGAAAATGATGTGCTCATGAATGCAGATGTGATATGCTGCACTTGCATTACCTCCGCCGACAGAAGAATTCGTGAATTCACATTCCATCACGTCCTCATTGATGAAGCAACCCAAGCCATCGAACCTGAATGTCTGCTTCCGATGCTCAAGTCGGCAAAGCAAGTTATACTTGTAGGAGACCATCTTCAACTTGGCCCTGTGGTTATCTGCAGGGAAACTGCCAAGGCAGGGCTTAACCGAAGCTTATTCGAAAGGCTTGTGTTGCTCGGCCATCGACCAATTCGTTTGCAGGTTCAGTATCGGATGCACCCTAACCTCACTTTCTTCCCTTCAAACACTTTCTATGAAGGCACCCTGCAGAATGGCATTACTGAGGATGACAGAAAAATGAATAACAAATTCCCTTGGCCCGAGAATAAACCGTTGTTCTTCTTGAACCTGTACGGATCGGAGGAAATATCGGCTTCAGGAACGTCCTATTTGAATCGCACAGAGGCAGTTGCAGTCGAGAAGATTGTCTACCATCTGGAGAAAGCAGGGATAGCAGCCAACCAGATGGGTATCATCACTCCTTACAAGGGTCAACGAGCCTATATAATCAATTATCTACAAAAGAACGGTCAGCTTCTGGCCAAGAATCCCAACTTTTACAAAGATATTGAAATCGCCTCAGTGGACGGTTATCAAGGTCGATAGAAGGACTATATCATCATATCCTGTGTGCGATCTAACGAGGTATCTGGTATCGGATTCCTGAACGACCCGAGAAGACTGAACGTAACGATCACCCGAGCCAAGTACGGTATGATTGTCATCGGCAACGCTCGCGTTCTTTATCGGGTACAATTGTGCATAACCTTAGGACAACCTTTGGAACAACCTGCTCAACCATTTCAAGAATATGAAGACTCTCGTGGAAGGCACCATCCCAAACTTCCGGCCTTCGCAGTTGAGCTTCCCTGACCCACAGAAGTACGTTCCCGAAAGGAAAAACGTCTACGCTGATGACAGGCAGGACAACATGAGCGAGTACCAGTACGATCCAAACGATAACCTCAACAACTTCGACTTCCTCAACGAAATACCTATAACCTCGGGTTTCAGGTACAGTGCACTCGGCTACAACGAAATCCCCGAGGTGGCAGCCATAACCAAAGACCGCTTGTTCGGAGTCTTCAGCAAGAAGGAATAGAAAACTGAAGAATCGTTCGTTCGTAATGGCCAACTGGTAATTCCCAGTAACTCCTTGAACGACCTGGGTCTGGACTGACAGGTCAGGCAGCTCAAGCAATCATTGATGATCAAACCCAAAGAAAGATCTAGTCGAGAGCTATTCGATTAACCTATTTAACTGGTCAGAAAGGAACTCAACGTAGTAGCGTGAGCATCTGGGTGACGTATTGCTGCACTGCCAGCAGCCCCGCTAGCCACTTATCCTTGGTATCCTTGTTGTCGAAGCAAATATGAAGTTCGTTGCGGCTTGAAATTATGCTCAGACACCTCTACTTTTCGGGAACTCAATTAAATGTATGCTTACCTGTTCCCATGAAGCTTGACTTGAAGAAGTTGGATTTGCGGAAGCTCGTTTCATCTGGGTACTGCACGATCTAGCCCACTTCGTTGATCGCCACGCGCCACTTCGGCTTCACTGCTTTCGATTATCCCTTTTCCACGCAGTTGATTTCTTTCAGACATTTGGTGATGACGACCTGAAGTTCGGATACTGACCCATCCCCCTTGTAGAGCTTGGCTGTCACACCATTCCACATCCATTTCTTCGTCTCATCTGAGAGTTTGGATTACTTGCGGTGAAGCAAAGTCTGTATTTCCTTCAGCAGAGCAACTTGGTCGGGTGTGCTAGCTTTATAGTATTCTAGTGCTGCTACAAGGGCGTTGTTATCCTCCTTTGACAGCTTGCAGTGGCCCAATACAGTCTTGAGGATGCCGAGTGTATGCTTACCTTCAGTTCCCTTGCTGGCTGTGATGTCAGTTCGCATAGCTGCCAGTAACCCTGACTGCATTAGCACATCAATGTTCTGCTTATCCAACACCAAGTTGGAGATTATCTTATACGTCAGGGGCTATCGTTCAGTTTCGATGAGATTGCTTGAGATCTTGGTGGTTATCGTCTGTGCCATCTCCTTCTGCCTTGACATCACCTCAAGTGTCTCGAGGATAGGTTTGTGAGTCTCCTTATCTCTAATAAGCCTGTCAAAGGAATCACAGATGATGTCTGCAATCTTGTACTTTGCCATCATCCTGACGTGATCCTGTTTTGTTGTCATACTCAGGATCTGCACGAGTTCCTTCATGTAGACATCGGAAGTGCGTTTTAGGCAGATCTTCTCGAGGCTGGAGAATATCTCCTCACTAAAGAGCGGCTGTTTGGAGTTGACGCATGCATGCAAAAACACCCTCACCATCATGTGGATAACTTCCTCTGAGATGTTCTTATTGGTGATGCACCAAAAGATGTTCTCAAAGGCATTGGTATCAATCATCTGTCGCTGTTCGAAGCGGTTGAGGTTGAATAGTGTGATCATAATGTTCTGCTCATCCTCGGTGCCTTTGAGCCCCTGATGAAGAAACCTAAACTAGCAATAGTGGTTACTGTAGCACCTGCCAGATATTCTGAGACTTGAGTTAAGCGTAGTCCTTTGGAGTCTACACATTACGGGTGATATTCGTGATTGCCTCCAACATGCCACTGAAGTGCTAGCTGAAGTGGTGGTTGGTGAGGTCTGTCACCAACTGTTCTGGAAGTCGTTGTTTGATGAGGTGCTCTGCTAGTTCTTTATGCATGCATATCGTTGATAGAGCCTTCAAGCAGCTTCTGAAAAGCGATGTATTTGGAAATTTTGCTGATGCCTCTTCCTTATAAGTTTTCAGGAGGAACGCCAATCCGCCGAATTTATTCACAGCCTGCTTGGCGTCATCGTTATTGAAGGAGATGCAATAGAGGAACTCACATAGTTCAGCAGCGGCTTCCTTGCCTTCCAACTTACTCTTGAGCAGTGTCTATGGAATCTGCTTTGACAGTAGCCAGTCGACCATCCTGGTGTTATTGACGGCAATGGCTCCCAAGGAGAGAGCAGCAGCCGATCGAACCTTCTGCTCGGAGGTTCCAGTACAGATGTTGGCGATACTCTCGTGCACGTTTAGATCCATCAGTTTCTTCTGGATGGCAGGGTTGATGCAGATTCTCCCGATAAGCTTGACCCACTCAGCCAACAACTAGGGACTGGAGGCGTCCTTGAGCATAACAACAGCCTCCTGAATAAGCCCGCGTTGATACAGTTCATTGACAATCTTTTCCTCTGGAGAGCAGCTATTGAGGAATTGGAGTACCTCAAGCTGCATGAGCTTGGCCTTTGCCACTTCCACTAGCACACTATACAACCCTTGCTGGAAGTAAACCTTGGAGAATTCGTATTCGCAATTCATCATGATAGCAGTGACCTGCGAAAGCTGGCTGCGAGGTTGTTTGGTTTCAAGCACCTTCTTTAACTCTCGTTTGAGGTATTCCACGATGTGTGCTTCCCTGAGCAAATCCTTGGACTTGCACTTGCTAATCTTGCCAAGCAATCGCAAGGCATAGGATTGGTTGGTCTTGGTACCAGCAAGGATTAACTTCTCGATTATGTTCAGCTTCACAATCTTACGGTAGTAGAAGGCATTATCGCAGATATCGAATAAGTGTCCCACAATATTCTCCATCTCTGCGATCTTGGCGTTCGGGTCTGGTGAGTCTATCAGTTGGTCTAGCAACTGTCCATACTCACGCAAATTGTCAGCACCCTTTGCGGCCAGTTCAGCCTTCTTTTCAGCGCTCTTCGGGGGTGCTTTGAAGTACGGTTTTCCGTCAAGCTCAAACATCTATGCTTCTTGCTTTGGACTATTCTTGCTCTCCGCCGGGCCATCATTCTTGGAGTGTTTTGGTGCTGGGACCGGCCTTACAGCAGTCGGTATTTCCTTAATCGACTTTTGTTCCTGAGCACCTGAGGTCTCCGGTTCTGCTTTCACAGGTTCCTACGGTAGAGGTTTAAAATCTTCTTTTGGTTCTTCTGCCTTCATATTTTCAATTTGAGCGGTGACTTCAGCTGCAGCCTTCGGTGGTGCTTTGATGTTGCTGAGTCTTTGCAGTACTGCCTGTCCAACGCTGGTGCACTCCTTATCAATTCCTATCAGTGATGGCAACCTTTCCATAATAGATTGCTTAGCCTCATATGCATCCTTGGAATCATTGATGAACCCTTCCACCACTGTCAAGAACATGTCGAAGTCCACCGCCAGCTTGCTCTGGCTAAACAGACTCTCAATTTTCCTTAAGTTGAGAAGCGAGTATTCGGCTTGCCTGCATAACAAAAGCAAGGTTGCAAGTTATAAAGTACAGGCATTTTGCTCTTCCTTGCTGGAATTGAACTTGATGCTCTTGAAGTTCTCTTAGAGGCTATTTAGGATATCACGAGCGAACGTCACTAAAAACTCGCTGTCAAAGTTGTTCATGGAAATGATAAGTGCCTCCATAAGTTTGAGGTAGAACCAGCCCTCCTTCTCTTTTCTGCTGAGCAGCTCAGTTCGGAGCTTCTGGTAGTAGCCTTCGTTGGTGGGTTGGTAGTCCCCTATATGGGTCAGCAAGTGGCTTATCAGGTGGGAGCTTACCACAGACCCGCGAGAACTATCAGGGAGCATGAGTGGCAGCCGGATATTGTAGAGTTCGCAATTGTACGCCTCGTTGCTGAGGAGTGCAGGGGTTAAAGATACCTTGACAATGGGTTTGAGCTCATCAATTTGGGAGTACATGCAAAGAAGTCGTAGCTTGTCAGTTGCATTGGCTGTGTTCTTGTCTTCGAGCTTTTTTGCGAGATTCTGCACAATCTGTTCCTTCTTGACAATACTCGCGACCTGCTTTTGATCGAATCGTGGCTTCACCATTACAAGCTTGATGTTCCGCTCATCTTGCATTTCCACTGCGGCGATGAGCAACTGTTCGTCCTACCCGATTGTTCCTGCAAGGATATCTTCAGTGTACAGCTCAAACTTATAGAAATTATCGCATTCGTACAGGGCCGCTGCGAGACTGGAGTTTCCCAGCAGGAAATCCTTGAGCTTGCTGTGACCCTGTTTCTTTGCGTGGTATGCCAGCAGTCTGTTGAGGTCCTCCTTGTCAAAGGTTAACTAGTGGGGTTTTTCCACCAAACCTATCAGATTTTAGCACTCTTAGTACTGTTGCTTACGGAAGGAACTGATAAACTGGCGCTGATACTTGTCGTCGATGGCGAAATTGCTCAGGAGCTGCTGACAATTCGACTTAACCTCGAGGTCTTCGTGGGTCATCATCACGTTGATCAGTGTCGACGCTGTCACTGATTGCTGGAGCTATTCAGGTTGACAGTCCTTCAGTGCAGTGGTGCATAGGAAGCATATCTCGGGCTCGTCGCTAAACTTTTCCAGAAGGCGACCTAGTTTAAATGGGGAGTCCTTCAAATCATCTTCCCTGTCGAGAAGGTCAAGTGCAAACTCTACTAAGTACGGCCTGTAGAGTGCAGGGTTGGTTAAGTCAGCTTCCAGAATCTTGTGGAGTACGATCAGTTTCGTGGCTAAATGATCATGATACTTATCGCATTTAAGGCAGTTTTCGACAAAAGCCACCTGCTCCTTAATGAGTTATGATTCCTGCTCGTAGACCAAGCTACAGAGTACCTTATCGACGACAGCTGAAAGTTGATAGTCGGCCAGTTTCTGCGGAGAACTCTCCACAATAATTCCTATCAGGTCGTTGAGATATTGCAGCACATCCAGGTTACCTATGAAACGCACTACCAAATGGTTAAGAGGTAGTTTGGCGATGTTGAAGGTCTGTGGCAGATCGGCAATGATCTTGAGAATATCCTTGATAACCTTGCTGTTCGAGAATTCAAAGGTAAGCAGAGAGTTAAGTGCCTCAACTAGGTCCATTAGAAGCTGTCTGCCATCGTCGTTGACCCATAACAACAGCCCCACCAACAGCTTACCTTCATGCTCAAAGAGCTGGGAAAGTTGATCGTCAACCACTTGCTTGTGTTTGAGCCGGGTCAGCCCTCTCAATACAACTGCACTTCCCTTGATGATCTTATTCAGGTCACTACAGTCGCGATCGAGCAGCATGTAGTTGAGTTCAGAGGTTCCTGCCCTAATCTGCTACAGATCGGGCATCAGCTGTTTAAGTTGGGGGTATTATCGGTAGTAGTTGATGCTTATCACCTTGTTGAAGTAGTCGTATGCT
>ERZ724508.299-NODE-299-length-35920-cov-5.338436_pt1 | contig 35920 bp, 54 predicted proteins | sample MGYA00376041_ERZ724508 | MGnify/ENA primary metagenome ERZ724508 (study PRJEB28724, sample SAMN07190887) | wastewater metagenome | isolation source: effluent of sewage treatment plant in Hong Hong | place: USA: Christiansburg, Virginia | collected 2016-03-01 ...
CAAAGAGCTGGGAAAGTTGATCGTCAACCACTTGCTTGTGTTTGAGCCCGGCCAGTCCTCTCAAGACAACTGCACTTCCCTTGATGATCTTATTCAGGTCACTACAGTCGTGATCGAGCAGCATGTAGTTGAGTTCAGAGCTTCCTGCCCGAATCTGCTACAGATTCGGCATCAGCTGTTTGAGCTGGGGGTACTCTCGGTAGTAGTTGATGCTTATCACCTTGTTGAAGTAGTCGTACACTTTTTCGACCTTGGCCAATTGCTCCGGTCTGTATCGATTCATGTTGTCCTGAAGGTTGCGCAGGATGCCTATATAGCCGAGCACTATTACGTGTGTTTCGAACATTATCGATGTAGACGGGTGGAGCACTCTATAAGCACACAAGCAACAGCTCGAGCACATCGCTGGTGGACTAGGAATGACCTTCCAACGCACTGGCAATGGCTGTTTCTGCCTGGTACGTACGCAGCATTGACTTCATATCCAACCAGCTCTCCAACTCAAAGAGCAGGTCGTATAGCTCGATGCACCTGACCATCTTGACGGACCTGACCATGAGGAACAGCAGCTTGTCAAGAGCCAAACAGAGCTTCTCGTCAGTTTGGAGTTGTAGGAATATTGCATTCTTCTTGACCTTCTTGAGGTAGTAAAGTGCCCATTCCAAAAAGTGCTTTTTATTGCGATCTTATTCGCTTTCCATCGCACTTACGAATAAACCCACGAAGGCTTCAAAGACACGTGCGATATTCTGGTGGTATTTGTTGCTTTGGAGGAGATTGTACATGCAGTGGAACTTGGCAGAGATGCTTGTCCAAGTACTCTTGGGCAGCTGGGTCTTCAACAGCTGCAGCCTTTCAGCTGCAAAACCGAAATGCTCAGGAGACTGCAACAGTACGGGTAACACCAGACCAAGTCTCTCCGGCTTTACAGTCTCGAGCTCTGCAAGGCTACCGCTTGTGAATGTAGCTACCATGAGCTTTTCAATTTTGTGTAACTTCTTCTCGTTCGCCTTGTGGGCTATCATAACCTCGTAAACACGCAGTAGTAGGTCCTGGTATATCGCTTCCTTGAAGAGTCGATCGAAGAGCATTTGGACGATCCTCTCGAGGAAGTATATCGATTCGGCGATGGCCGTCTCTTCGTCAGAGATGAATTTCATGCAGATTCCAGCGAAGCTCAGTGCCTCTTCAAACGAGTATTTAATGTTGAATGTCACAGTTGCCTCCATGACTGTCTTGAAGTACTACCGGAATAGCTTCTTGTTGTTGGTTAGTTTATCGCTGATAGTTGGCAAGGCAGGGAGTTTTCCGAGCTGATGGTCCTTCTTGGCGTATTTCAAGAGGTACTCGTACTGAAGTGCCATAAGCGGACTCTTCGAGCGTGATTGCAGTCCCTGCAGTAACGGATACACCGATTCCATAGGCTGTTTCAGGCAGCACTGCTTCAGGGTTGAAATAAACCGAAGCTCTGCCTGCTCCCCTTTCAGAAGTGGCAATTGTGGTAGAAACAACTTCTCGAGATATTGGTCAATATTCCCTGCTTCCGCCATGATGCTGAGCAACTCAAGGAAATCCTTTTCGTTGGTAATCTTTGGAGCGAAGGCCACCTCTTCCTCAGCAATGATGTAGATGTAGGTTACGCTGTTTGCAAGTGATTTATCAACCTTTTGCTGTAGTTCGGTGTACTTGTAGAATGGGCTTATAATGTTGTACGCAAGGTAGCTCAGCTTCTGGTTTGAGAAGTTGTCGTCGATCACTTTTAAAAGCCTCTTGCCTTCGTCCAGGCTGACTTCCTTTTTTATTGAAACTGTGCGCCAGAGCAATTCTGCGATTGCCTATCGTACTCTCCCTTAAGTTTGGGTGCTCAGTGCTCCAAAGAGACTGTTCTTATCCATACTAACGAACTCTACAATCTCCACACCATGTACCTTACTGCGCAAGAAAGGAGCATGCTTGAAGCGCATCATCAGCGTCGAGTTGGATGCTTGCCAGCATTCCACATACAATCTGATAAATGTCGGATTTGGCCATAGTATAGCCCCTCAGTTTGCCCAACACTTGTAGTAGTGACTACGTTTAGCCATGGAGGGTACCTCTACAGAGTTAGCCAGTAATGCTAGGTTGAGTTTGATATTTCGCAATAGGCCTTCATTGAGCATCTGCGTTCCCACTGTATTGAGGTCGAACTCAATAAGTTGCAGCGCCACTGACAAACATAGCCCAACCATTTGCCTGTCCTCTCGCTCTTTTGCCAGCAGCTGACAAACGTTTAGCTGAAACTTCTCCTGGAGAAGATAGCGAAGGTTCTCGTCATGGCGCGAATTGTTGGGATTCAGGGCCTGCATGATGCAATTCAGAGCGAACGATACCATATTCTCGAAGTCGGGTTTGTTTCGGACAGTTGCGACAGCGACCTTAACAGACGAATCTGGATTTGCTACGACAGTCTGGAGCATCCCCACTTAAATTAATATGGTAGTACTTACGGGAACCAATATCGCCGTGGATGACTTTAAGCTTCCTCGGAATAACCCACTGGCCTGCAACCACATCTACTTCCTGACGCACTGGCATGCAGGTCTTTAATTGCTGATGAGTAGACCACTATTGGGGACTCAAGAGCAGTTGGCAATACGGACCAATCTACTGTTCAGTGGTTACCAGAAGACTGCTGCTAACAAAGTACCCGAAGCTTGAAGCAATTGTGTACGGACTCGAACTTTAAGTTGAACACACTATTGCACTAAGCCGCGAGAATAGCATTACGACAAAAGTGCGCCTCTTCGATTCCAACCATATGCCGGGGAGTGTTATGCTACTGTTTGAGGGCTACTTTGGTAGATATTTGCACACCGGGGATATGCGCTTCAACCTCAAAATGATTTAGCGGATTCCCTATCTGTTCCCAAATCCTAATCGCTAATTTCGCAGGTGCAGTCTTCCTATTGACTTGGTGGTACTCGACAATACCTACTGCGACCCGATATTCAAGTTCCCCAAACGAGTAAGCCATGCTTGAAATATAGTCGCGCGCGATACAACTTCTTTGCCAAATTATCGACGGCAATCTCGATAGGAGAATACTGCTTGCCACTGATTCCATCGGCAAGTAGGAGGTGTTTGTGCTTCTCGCAAGACGTTACCGTACGCCTATCCTGGTAAATGAGGAAAGGCACAAATACCTGAAATGCATGGGAATCGACATGAGCCTTTTTACGCGTTAGAAGCATAACTCGTGGATTGAAGTGGTAAAGAAAGGACACATTCCAACCCGATTAAGAGAGGATCTACGAGCTATAGCGATAACGCTGACAGGTTGGGCTAACATCGACAATTATCATGCTTACGATGATCGCAACTTCGTAATTTGTGGGTCAATGTAGATCGTACCGTACAGTCTCCACTCAAACTATAGCGAACTCGAAGATTTCATGAGAGCAACGAACACAGCGAGCTTGAAAGAAGTAGTTCGTCATCAAAAAGGAGGAAAGTCAGTTCGAAACATCAAAAAATTTGAGGGCTATGTCAATACTGTCTCGCATCTGCATCAACGGGGCTTTGAGTTCTTTCAAGAGGAATATGTCAATTCATCGTTGATGAGCAAAGAGCACCGTCGTATTCTGGAGGACAGCCGTTATCGAGACGAAATCCTATCTGAGTTGGGCGTGCATTCTGCCAGAAACAAGCCACCTTCAAAGCCTTCAGAGCTGGCTGCAGATACCCTATCAGATTTGAGCGTTGACGATTCACGAAACCTCTCATCCTCCGACGAGGAGCCGCCAATGGAGCTGTTACGCCAGATAGAAGAAGAAAATATGCAATGACTCTTGAGCTATATTCTTCTAAAGAACATTATGTATTCCAGCTACGGGAAGCTCCCCGCTAACAATTCCATCGTCTCAAGCAAGAATACGAATGAGAACACCAGCAGTGTGAGGGTCACTCGCTACGAGAGCGATCTGGAAGCAATGCAGCGAGAGATCGACAATTATACCCGCAGGATGGAGCAAGAAAAACGCCGGTATTTTACGATCCAGGAAGCTCATAAAGCAGTAACAAAGGTTGCCACATAGGTACTCAACGAGCTTGAGCAGCACCAGCAAAAGCTGAAGGAAGCCAAACGGCAGAGCTGTGGCTACGAGACAGCACAGATGACTGCCCGAATTAAGAACCTGGAGTGCAACATCGAGACTGCAATTGCAACATACGACGGCATTCTGGCACACAACAACAGGCTCAAGAACGATATCGATAGACTGCGACGAGACAAGAAGAACAACCGGGACAGTACAGCTACCCTCACCCAAACCGTCGCCAACCTCGAGAAGTAGATTCGTGAGCAGGAAGAAAGCTGCTAGGAAAAGTATTTGTGATATCTATCTCAGAAACCGCAGAAACCTTGAACGGAAGAACTACATCCAATCACTGAGCACTCAAAACGATAGGGAGCTCCAGCTGTATTCAAGCACCCTCAATGGACTACAGGAAACCTACAACAGCGAAAAGGCACTGAGAGAACGCCAACGGGGTAGCGAGCCCACCGTCAAGGCTGAAACAGTGGATACCTACCCGATTCTAAAGCAGAGACTGAAGAAGCTGATAAGTCGCAACAACGAGAAGACTAAGTTCATTGAGCAGTACCAGCGACACCTGAGCAGTATTGAGGAGGCATTCAACCACATTAAGTCCATTACAGGTCTCAATGAGTTCGAAGAAATCACAAGCACCTTTATTAAGGCTGAGGAGCAAAATACTTCACTGTACAGCTACATAATCTTACTGTCCCAGAATATTGAGGGGCTCAACGATTCCATCAAATTCAAGAAAAATGAAATTCAGAAGCTCCGAGACTGCAAGGAGGATATTGTAAGGAGCTATGGAATCAGCAATGCAGAGTGGCAGTAGGCTGAAAAACTCCAGGCGACCATCACTGAGAAGCTTGGGGATATCCATGGGTTCAACGAACTGCTCCGATCGGCTCAGCCGATCCTTACTAACACCATTAAAAAGCTCCGAGAAGGTGAGACAACTTAAGAGCCCGAGGCAGCATTGTAGAACGCTCTCTTTGAGATGGACATTGACGCGAACAATGTCGAATATTTTTTGTCTGCGATTGACAAGCAAGTCAACAAAGTTGTGGAGGAAAGATATTGCAGCGGAACGGTCGATGGAAAAATCACGGAAGGCTACAACCACGATCCACAGCGGATTCCTCCACCCCCTAACGTCGGTTCTGAGGATGAGAGATAGTTCATACTATTCACTGAGCAGGACTTCCGACGCTTTGCAGAAGAGTATATCGACAAGCGCCGTTCGAACAAACCACGCGAATGATTACATATATCCCATATATCCTATGCCATGTTTTAAGGGTCAGTCCTTCAGTGTGGGCTTGCGTAGGATTGACCGGCTAAGAATTTGCAGCAGTTTGAACACAATTCCGATGGCAACGATAGAAAGCAGCACCTTTGGCCAGAAGAGGTTTGCAGGCTCGCTATGCACGAGCACCGTCCGTGCAAGTGGTCGACCAGCCACCCCAGCATTGCCCCCATCGCCAAGCGAAGCATTCAAATGAATTTCCTGAACTGGAGGGATACTGGGGCTCATGTGAAGATCAACAGCATGGGAGACAAGGAATGGAGCTGCCAGTAACTACGATAAGGGCATGAGGTACCAGCAGCAGCACGATGAACATGATGTTGAGCAGTGGTTTTTTTACTTTGTCACGTTTGGGTTTAAGCCTTCCCACGCTAACGTCGATGATGTCTTGGGTATAGGAATCGTAGAAGTTGCCCAGGAACCACCTCTTGATACCGTAGACGAGGTCCATAACACTACCCTTGACAGTTCGTTTTCCAAGGAGTGTGAAGTCAGTTTTCATGGCCGGTGTTCCCGAGTAAAGCACGCTAATGACATCTGCGTTCTTAGTCCAGCTGACCCTGAAGTCCTCTTCGAGCTTGTCGGGGAGTTTCTCGAAAGCCCCGATGCTCTTCGACTTGGACCCAATTTCCAGCTTGGAAAGAATATCGTGGAGAATATTCCTCGCGAACACAGACTGCACCACATTGGTACGATCCAAACAGTCCATACAGTTGGAGCGGATTATACCCTTCTGGCTATTCTTACTGGAGTAGTCGCGAACGCTTGCATTGTTCTTGCGTTCGATATGGAAATAACCGTAGTTGCTGAGCTCTCTGGAAATATGGTCGACCAATCTTGCAAGGTTCTCGTACTTCAGGTTCTTACACTCATCGTGGAAGTCGAACCAGACGTACTTCAGGGAGCTGTCACCCAGGCTATTGATAAGTTTCTCAAACTGTTGGCCAAGCATCTTCTGGGACCCCTTCTTATCAACAAGGTTAACGAGGCATACATTCTGGTACCCCTTCTTCAGATCCTCAACATGCATACGGCAGAGCTAACTGTTGATTCGATCGTTGCCTATGATGTAGCATTTCGGCGACCACTTCAAGTCTGGTTTTTGCTCCCATTTGAAAGGCATTGAACCTCTGGTCTGCACAAAGCTGAATACTGATTCGACGCCGTTACGATCAGCAAAGAACATCTGCTATGTTTCTGCAGTGTTAGCCGTATGGCCGTCGAGATTACTGCCACGGCAGATCCAGCGCGCTCCCTGCCTTCGTTTGTCTCTTCTGGAGAGTATTACCAATTAGCACGTGTAACCACTTAACGTGCAAAAGTTAATGACGATGAGTCCGCTGATGAAGCCAGTCACCCACTCCCCTGCTCCAATCCTTACAAAGTCTTCGACCCACGCAGAGTTGTAGAAGAAGTTTTCGTTACGGCGGGTCATTGAACAGTTGCCTTCAATGAACTTCTCCAGACTGTTGGTTAAATCGTAGTCTTCGCTGTAGTAGAACTGCTTCTGGTTAAACAGATCGGCAAGCCCATCGAGGTACGGCTTATCCTTCTTGGATGGGTTTTGGCTTAGCGGGATGAACTCCACCTTATCAACCTGGTAGATCAGCCGGTGGAAGATCTGACCAATCACTAGTGCGCGGGTCACCACGATTAGGTACCGATCTACTTACAGCTCGATGATGCCGTAGACTGCTATGATAGGCAGCTTCTACACTAACGTTCAATGCTACCTTGAGGGTATATTGCGGTTCCGACTTGGCTGTCTTGCTGAGGGCACGGTTCGAGTAGAGTCTACGGTCGGGGTTGTGTGTACATTTCAATCGAGTAGTCCAAGTTCTTTGATTCCAGCAACAGTCGGTTGCGTTCGAAGACGAGAAGTTTGTTGGTATCGCGGAGCAAGCTACAGTCCACCATAATTAATATACGCTCATGAGTGACGATCCACGGCTCGATGGACTGATACGACCGGGAATAGACGGAGACGTGGTGCTGTTAGGGTTCCCATACGATGGAGCATCCAAACGAGCTGGGCAGAAAACTGGACAAGATCACGGACCATGCTGTTTGAGGAGATTCTACCCCAAAGTTGGGCCACTTACAAATGCCGAGTATCAAGTGAGCATAAAAAAGCTCAAGGTGACGGATATGGGTAACATTGAGGCTGACGGGCTGAGCGTCGAACAAGGTGTTACTGTGTTACAGAAGCGATTGAATGAGCTTTTGGCAAACCAACAAACTCCTATTGTCTTTGGTGGTTCGAAGTAGACTACACACGGAACAACACTGGCGTTCTCATCAAGGTATCCACAAGGCAAACTACTTTATTTGTTTGGACATCCCAACATGAGAAGACCAGAAGACCACGACAAACTGAACTCTTTGAATATCTGTGCCGTCCTACCTCAAGAAATACGCCAGCAGGTCCTCCTGGTCGGTCCTCATTAAAAATACTTCCAGAATGAGGGAAGAGTGGCTGGTATCCGGACAATTACAGCTGAGCAGCTTGCAGAACTTAAACCCAGCATCTCATCCAACATTTTCTCAACTCGAACTAAGCTTGGTCTCCTCGTCCAGACCTAATTTGCTCGAGGAGAGGATTGGTCGCTATCCATCAGCATGGAAGTCATCAAGTTCTTTGCCGGTTGTGCCTACCAACAGCACGGCACTATCACCAACGAAGAAATTCTAGAGGTTATGATGTTGGCTGGTCGGAATCCACGAGTTCGAGTATTGGACATAACCGAGTTCAACCCTTCCTTCGAAGACTACAACAGTTCTCTGTTGATTCTCAACATGGTCTACTACTATCTGCTTGGCCGAGCCAATCGGTGACTTGTGATTCTATATAGTATTATCTCATGAGCCAAAATACCCCCATGAAAATCAAGATAAAGGCAACGCTGGTTGTCGACATCAAGACCAATAAGTACGGTCAGGTATGGTACGAGGGGAGGATAGATCATGTCACTAGAAAGCCCCATGGGTAAGGCAGGAGGTTCTACTCGAACGGCGATGTTTTCAATGGCATTTGGAAGCAAGGACGACCGTAACGAGGGTTTATGACCTTCCACAACGATCACAAGTAAATATAGGGCAGCTTCCAAGACGGTTTACTCGAAGGTGACTGCATCGAGAGAGAGGATGGTATCGAAGTTTACAAAGGAAAGTACCAGAGAGGTCAAAGAGTGGCTTCACAACATCGCGATCCAACACCCGAAGAGTATGTGCTGAAGCTGCGCAGAGATCTGTTTGATTTGTGGTGCTTTGACATGCATAGGCTTGAAACAGAACCGAAGAGCCTATCGAATAGCCTCACCTCATCGGAACTTATCAGTTCCAAAATCAGACTACCCAAACCGGAGAAACCTCCAGTCTACCTATATACCTATGTCAGCCCCATGGACATGCTAGTTAACTATCGGGTGATGAACGAGTACCTGGAGGCGACCGAAGAGTTCATCGTGGAGAAGACAAGGTTCGATACCTTCCATGAATGTGTATTCCCACTGAGTAACCTTGTAATCCGTTTCAATTGTCAAAATAACACGAAGAAGGAGCCGGTGATTTATTCCTTTGGTGCTGATCACATCCAAATCGAACAAAGTTGGCAGTACTTTCTGAAGCTGTACAAGAAGGAGATGCCGACAACGGCTACTTATCCAAGTCACTATAATACCGTTGCAGTGGACTACGAAGGCAATCGCGATGATGATGGGCTCAGGAAGACTGCAATCTGCTGCCTGCTCAAACTCATCACCTTCGAGAACTTCCACCAGATGACGATGCCAGTTCCACTTAGATTTACTCTTGCATAGCTCAACGAATTCAGAATATAGCTATTCAATGCTGTCCTCTACAATCGCAACTGCTTGGAGCTCACCACCGAGAATACCGAATAGCTGAATAAAGAGAAGGAGAAAAACTGACATTTGTTTCTTGTGTGTTCATTGAAACCGTTCGAGATGGGGCAACGCTCTCAAATGACCAACTTGCCGTCCTTTTGCTGGTACTTCCGAACCATGTGAAGGCATGCACGTGCGATGAGCCCGACCATTGTTGCGATGGCCAGCGTCAGCAGGATAAGGTTGTTTGTTTATGAGCGGTGGATTCGCTACCGGTCGCTTTCGATTATCCCAATCAGCTGTCGCTCGAAGTCAAAAGTAGTTATGTACTGCCGCATAAAAGGACTTCCAAGGATTATTATGCGGTTGAGACTTTCCACCTTCAACGAAGTAATCTCTGCTGTGCATTTATGCTTACCCAACTGTACGTACGACTGTGGGGGTAACGTAAAGGTATGATTCAATCCATCTGCTCCCTTAAGCGACAGGCTCAGAGTTGGAAATAAACCAATACTCGTTGGGCTTGGGCAGGGACACTCCACTCCGTGAATCTTCACCAAACACTTCTAGCTGACCCTATGGTGAATTTCATGTAGCACCTTCTCAAATATAGTCTATGGAAGCACGAGCAAAGATGAGCCTGTATCGATCATACCGAGGATACCCTCGCTGATCGTTACGTTGTCGATTTGTAGGCTACTCACCCGCAACGTCCATTCGGGAGAAGTTTAAAAATAGACGAGTTCGCTGCCTGCCTTAACGTACTCCTCATTGATCCCTCCGACTGTGAGTTCGGTGAAGTAACTCCCGAAGAACAGCGAGAGCGAGCTGCTGACATTGAGAGACCGCATGAGCTTCAGCATAAATTCCTTGCCTGTGGAGTTTCCACCAATTCCAATAACTCCGTGCGAACGATAATGCATCACATCGCGAGCATTGGTAACACAGAGCACTCTTGTAACGATTCCGCAGATTTTGTAGTCTATCTCGTAGCCCCTTACCCATCCGATGCCGTAGTGAATCTCCCTGGGTACCAGCCCGCTAGTAGGTTCTTCGGGGCTTTTGAAGTTGGAAGTGGAGAGGCACCGCACCGATCGCTCTGGACAGTTGTCGCAGCTGATATCAGAAAGCCACAGATCAGGTGAACCTGTGTCCAGAACCAGTAGTAGCTACTCACAATCCCGATAGAGATTGCACAGTTTGATGTGAGGAGTCGATTGGAAGGGTTCAAGTAGCACCGAAAAGCCGGAAACGAACCCCAACAAAAACAGAAGTGGCAACATAATAATATAGACGAAGGCTCACTGCTTAACCGTCGAATGCGAGGGTGTTATGGGCTTGTACTTGACCGCCAGGGCGTCGATGGCAGCTGACACTGCATGCATTCTCAAACGATCCAGTGCCAGATTGTATGATGTTTCCGCTTATTCTTGAGCGATTTGCTTCCATTCCTCGTAAGAACGGTACTCGTCGTTGGATAGGGTTAGTATAGGGTGTTAGTTGCTGAAGTGCCCAGCCGGTGGGGGATGCGATGAGTTCAGCATACCAAACAACGGAACGTTGCAGTTGGACTCACGGACTAACCCTCCTTGAAGCTGTGGTTTGATGCTCTGGTGCAGGATACTCTTATTAGCTTCGCTCTTGCGCCCGAAGGGAAGATTAAGTTCGAATTTCGGCAAGATCGGAGATATTCTTCCCGGAACAATCGATAACTTTGGCTTGCTCTAACTGATCTGCGACTCCTTCTTGGGCTATTGTTTGCTTTGGAGGTTGAGCTCTTTAATCTCAGATTTGTTGATGCTCAGTGATGGCGATGGAATCGGAGTCATTAGTTTGAATTTAGACTCGTCTCTCTTGATCTTCAATGGCTCTGGAGACTTCTCCTCAATGGCTTCAGACAATTCATAGAGAATTGGAAGAAGCTCAGCAGGTACTTCGTGTGTACGTTTAAATGCGGGTTATTCCCTTCCGGAGAGTCTTGGAATCGGGGTAGCTTGAGCCTTATGCTTCTTTTTCCGCATTATCTACGCAACGCTTAGTCTTTGATCAGCTTCATTAGCTGGTGCCATTGCAGTTTATTCCTTCGAAGCTTCGCTAATAGTTGGGAGTGTTGTTTTGAGAAGTAGGTTCTTGGGAGGAAGCTGGTTTAGAGTTAATAGTTTCTTCTGGAGTGATGGGTGGAAGTCAGGGCTTTGCCGGTTGCTTTGTTCATGAACTGAACTGGTACGAACCGACGTGGCACCCTTCTGCATTGATTGCTTACTAGCCTCAGTGTCATTGGAGGTCTCAGCTGAGTAGTTGTCGAGGATGTTGTGATTTGATCCCTTTACATTAAAAGAGAACTGGCTATTAGGTTGGTCCTGTGGCTTCGCTTGATTGGTAGATTGGCTCGGTTCTTCCTGTTTATCGCTTTTGTCAAACCAAGTTGAGGATTGTTAGCGGAGATCTTGCTTTTATCTGTTTGATCGAAGGTTTGACTGTTTCATGAGTGATGGCAAATCTCCTTTAACCTCTGAGCCAAATAGATTCTTTCTCGCCGGTGCCCTGCCTTCCTATTCAGCAAGGCCAAAACGGTCGAAGGAGTTTAGCATTTTGGATGAGGCTGCTGAACCGTCACCGTTAAAGGTGTAGAGCTTCGGATAGTCTTTGCTCGAACCCTCTTTGTGAAAGGACATTGGCATAGCCAGGTCTTCGAATTCCTGAGATTGAAGGTATGCTTGCTCCGCAAGTTCATTGTTGGCGAAGGAACTGGCACTGATTCTGCTACTCCTTGCCTGAAACCTTTCGAAGGCAGTTCTCCCCACTTCAGGAGGCTCATCGAAGATGCTCGGTCTGTTTCCTCCTCCCTCGAAGAAAGAGGTCTCCTCGGTGTCTTGCTCACTGTTAAGTCGGTCCCACATTGCTTAATTTATCAGTGATCAACTCTATCACTCGAAAGTGGGTATACCTTGCTGAATTATAGTTGGATTTAAAGTTAGCAATGGACAGTCACGCAAGCCAGGATTCAAATCCGTTGGCTTACTATACAGGTAGCATGTTCCGAGCGCTATGAGCACATTTCCCCTCCTGATTACCACCTGTCTTCCAGGACCGAGTATACCTCTATCGATTTGAGCTGCCGTTCGGCTGCTCCACCAAACACATAGATACTCTGGTAGTCGATTGAAGCAACTACACTGTGGGAATTTCGTCGATGGGTCATAGGTTTTAATTTCTCCCAACGATCGCTGTAGTAGTCGTATCGTTCCACTTCGTTGAGGAAGGGTTGTTTGTCGTTTGTTCCACCGAACACATATATTCCGTCGGGAAGACTCGCAGCGGCAAATGCTTTGCGGGAAGTTAGCATTGGTGATAACTGCTCCCACTTGCCTTTTGTAATATCGTACCGTTCACAGCTACTCAGAACAGTGCCCTTCGCGTCGGTCCCTCCAATGGAGTACAGTTTTCCATCATAGCCGAACACAGTGCAGAAGTCTTGTCGTGGGGTAATCATGCTCCTCAACCGTTTTGGTTTGCCATCACCGAGAACGGAGTACTATTCGAAAAGCGATAAGGTTGTTTTGGTATCGTTTCCGCCAAGTATGTACAGCAGTCCGTTGTGGGTGACCGCACCAAAACTGCTTCTTGGTGCTGATAGCTTCAGGTTTGCCTCGTACGAGGTACTTTGAGTTGTGTCGAATAGCACTGCAGAATCCAACGTCTTCCGGGATGAGTTGTCCCTTCCGCCGATAATCAGCAACTTATCTGAAATGGCATTCAAAGTACCTTGGCGATCGTCGGGCCAAACTACCACCTGAAGACCTGTTCTGTCAATATGCTGGCCCAGCCACATACTCCTTCTATCAGCCAGATCAAAGAGCTCTATGCTGTTTGCTCCATGTCCACCGATATGGTAGCATCTGCTCAGGATGTGCGTCATTGAAGAATTGTGATCCCTAGATAAGCAGTTTAGTACTTTATGGACAGGGACATGTCGGAGGCAGGTCGCATGATTTCGTCGAGACTGTTGCTGGATAGCGAATAGCGTGATGCCTTACAGCCGATGTCGGAGATGTTCATCTTCTCTTCCTCAAACAGATGCTGCCTATGAGAACCCAAGTTATTCTTCCTGTCAAGATGGCGTTGGTACTTTTCTGAGAGGTTGAGTTCCAGCACCACAGGAGTTTTCTTCTCCTACTTGTAAGGATATGATTTCTTCTTCACGTTCACCACCGGCTTTTCCAACTTCTTCTTCGTATCTGCCTCCAGAGACTGCAGAAATACTGCAACTTTCCGAATTTCCTACTGACGGTTGAAGGCAAATGGTTTCAGCTGGGTGTCTACCTTTGTCGGTTTGTAGTTCGAGTTCTCCATCACGAACAGTCTCTTATTGGCTTCGTTCAGGTATTCGATGTTGCTCAGCTTCCCCACTGATGAACATATGCCAAGCAGCTCCTCGAAGAATTCGTATTTATCAATCAGCTCGCGCTTGTTGCTATCAAGTTTATCCGCCTAGCTTTGGTAGATCTTTCCTGCTGCCGCTCTGGTTTGTTACTATCGACTGGCAAGTGACTCTCTCAGCGACTGATAGAAGTGGCAGATTTCGTCTAAACAACGTCTGTAGCTCTCGTCGAGCCGCTCTTGAGCCCCATGTAGAGTATTCACTACCTTCAAAATTTCGTCCTTGCTCTTGAATATCCGTTGGTTAGCACCTTCGAGTATTTCCTTGTCTCTAGCGACTGTCTTCATCCCAATCAGTGTACCTGCTCAATCGATGAAATGGTGTGTGAACGATGCTGTTCCTCGAGGATACAGCTCACACATAACAGTTACTTGTCCTTCTCGCAAAATCCTTCGAACGGCTTTCGATGCAGTTGACATTGCTCTTCCGGGCGGTTGAGCATGTTGTTTTGGGTCTTGAGCGATAGCAGCGTCAGGTTTTTAGGAAATGTCTCGGGCGTACCATACTGAAGTTTTCCACATTCTGGGCATTGTACAAAGCCGTTGCGACAGGACACCACAAGGCACACCTCACAGATTGTGTGACCACACTGCACTAACACTCTGGGCACCCGCTGCACATCATCGAACGGTTCCCGACAGCGACTACAGTTCATTCAAATTTATTAGTCATTGAGAGTCAGAGAAGCTCGTCCTCGGGTAGCGACTGCCTGATGCCGTACTTGATTTCGTAGGAACGCCGGAGACGCAGTTCCACTGAAAAGGGCATCCTTGTGCTTTCGTAGTTTGATCGACGCTTTGTGCTGCTGACTACTTCTGTGGTACGACTAATTGTGGGCAGGCTAACAAGTTCACGTTGCTTGATGAGTTACTATGCACGGTAAAAGTTGAAGTTGTTATTTTGCTTGCGGACAAAGGACTCCAGCTCTCTGCGCTAAAATTTAGGGAACGGATCGAAATCTATTCGCAATGGCTTGATGACCCGATATTCATGCTACTCGCGAGGGGTTGGTTGATTGATCACAACCACTTCCTTTGACAGAGATGTTGACTCTTTATTTGTCCGAAGTTTAATCCTCGGAGGTCTCATCTGTTTCTTAATGATCTGCTGTGACTAGAATTTCTGAGGTTCAGCTGGATCTTGAGCGAGCTATCTGTTGGAGGGGATAATGGTTGGGCTATCAGCCTCGTTGGGACTGTTTACTTCCCCAGTGTTCTCTTGCTATCTTTCGCTTGGGGATACCTCAATGCTCTTCATAATGCTTTCTCTGTTCACAAATCGAAACCTCAGATGCATTTCGGCCTGCTGATTTTGTCGAGTCAGCTGATTAATGTTCTTCATTTTCCTCAGCAAAGCAGGATCCATCAACTTGAACCGCTCTTCCTTTTCATAAATCTCTTTGGCAATGACTTGCCTTAATGTGCAAAGATCTTTATCCCTGTCGTTAGTGACTCGCGAGTATGGATTCATTTCCATAATGTCAAGTAGACTGATCAACAACGCCCTGCCTGCCTCTTTGAAGCTGCACTGTGTGAATAGCCCTTCCTTCGGTGTGTCGAACGAAACATATTCCCCATCCTTAAACTTACAGCTGGTATTCGATTCGGCTGGAAGCTGCCTACGTTCGCAAGTGTGAAACCCAAGTTCAAGCGTATAGCTATGAACGATGCCAGTTGTTCGGTAGGCAACCACTCTTCCACACCCCTCTTTTGTCATCAGTTCGTTCGCATCTTTGAAATTCATTTGTGCAGGTGAAAAGTTGCAAAATTCTTCGCAAAATTGGCTGCAGTTAAGAGACATCAGCCTCGCAAACAATTTGGTTTCAACTTGCTGAATGAACTCCTGGCAGGCGTTTCCGTATAGAAACCAGCCTGTTAGCCTGCTGTGAGCATGCATGTCGAAGTATGCGTGCATTTTCGCCTCCCTTTCGTAATAGCAAAACAAGCTTCTGACTGCAAGTACCGAGGGGCTGAATAGCAAGGAATAGTTACTGTTTGTGGGACTGAGCGTTGTTGTACAGTCTATTCAGGTTTTGTCCAAGTCCGTCCATTCGGTACATGCCTTTGTAGACTCCGTCAGGATTCATCATAGGCACCACAATGAAGCTGAACAGTTTCCGGAGTAGTGCCGCTCTAACGTCTGTTCGGTTTAGCAAAAACTCCAAAAAGCCTTCAAGGGCGTACGATGAAGGCGTTTCTCCGGGATGCACTCGACACGTTACGATAACGACAGGCTTCTTGAATTTGAAGGGCCTATTTTCGATGATGCACTCTGGAAACAAACTGTTGGAGATTCTCTCTTCGGAGACTGAAGTCTTCCCATCATGAGAGGTGATAGTCAGCATAGGAATTGGTTTGCCCTCAATTGAATAGGTCAGCACTTCTTTCTGCAGGTAGATATCGGGATCGCTACGGTAGTCTTCGCTGAGACGTCTCACCAACTCGATCATCCGAGTAAAGCTGTACGGGTAGCTCAGTGCAAAATACACTTCCTCTCGCTACTCGAATTGGTAGCTGAAGGTGAGCTGCAGCTCATCGTTGGGTTGCAGCTCCATCTTTGGTTCCTCTTCGTAACGGCAGTATTCCTTTTCACGTTTCCTCCGAACGCAGATCCGGTACTTATCGGTGTGACCTTCCTACATTACCGATTCGGGTACTTCGTAGAGGTGCTTTAGGATTTTGGTGCGTCCCACTCGAAATCGCAGCTTCGTGGCTTCAGCGACAAGAACTCGGAAATGAAAGAAGCACTTCGAGCTGGGCTTGAGCGAGGTTTATTAGTTTATGCAGTCCAAACCAGGCTGTAGTTCAACCTGCTTAATCACATAACGATACCTCTCCACTTGCAGTTAGGCTGGCACCCTCAAGATTTCCGCTATCAAAGTCACTGCTCACCTTGATGAGGTTTTTGCCAAGGAGCAGTTCGAAAGTGTTGTGTAGCGCCCAGCTCATTGATTATAATAGGCTGTTCGGTCAACCAGCTCGCAACTTGAGAGACATCCAAGTATACAGCTTGCCGCAGGAGAATCAAGCCCCTCGGAAAATACCAGAACTTTTGAGGAAGAGAATCGGTTGGCTTATGCGGCGGTTACATTTGAAACAAGCAGGCCGTTACCTCCCACTTCCAAAGTATTGACTCAATTCTGGAAAATTCTAAATTCAAACGGGATGGCTCTGTGGACGAAGCGATCAGGGAGTTTCAGTGAAAAGATTATCGGAGTGATTGTGAGCATTCCCACTCGGTAAAACTCCTTGTTTTAGCAAGCAGTTTCTCAGAGACCCTTGGATTTCTAAGTTGTTTCGAAAGGGCTGCCACTTCGGGAACCACCAAAGGTAAGCATGGGCTTGCTTCTGACCAAAGAGCCACTGCGAAATTTATTGTCGTTGGCCGATTTCCCGATCGAAGCAATAAAAATAAACAGCGAGGCCTCAAATAATTCGAGTGGAGGTGTGGCTGCTTCTCAGCTGTTGACTGCTGCGTTCCTAACCGCCAGCGCTCAGCAATTCGATTTCTTCGACTCCTTTAAATGCGGACTGAATTCGCAAAAGCTTATAATCAATACTTTACTTCACTGGCAAACCTTCTTCGCCATGATTTCGCAGATAGCCAAGGGTGTGGTGCGGGCAGTTCCCCGATCACTCCCTTAGTGTTAGCATACTCCTCAGAGTTATGCTGGCAAAACTTACGAGGCTGTGATGGAGGAACGCAAATATTTGCATCCGCTATACCAGCCCTACTACAAGAAGCCCCTCCTCATCAGTGAGGGCTACCGTCAATACCTTTGGGACCACACCGGCCGAAGGTATTTGGACCTCAGTTCGGGTATTGCCACGGTGTCGGTTGGCCATGCCCATCCTCGCATTACAAAGGTCATTGAAGAACAAGCTAAGAGGTTCGTGCACACCTCCCAGATCTACATGCATGAAAAGCAAGCTGAGTATGCCAAGATGCTTTGCGACTCTCTCGGCCCTGGTTTCGACTCCGTTTACTTCTGTAACTCGGGTGCTGAAGCGAACGATTTCGCTCTTATGATGAGCCGAACCTACACCAACGCGACCAAGGTTTACTCACTTAGGAACGGTTACCATGGATTGGTTGGTAACGCTGCCGGAATTACCAGTGTTGGGTCATGGAACCATCCTGTTCTACGAGGCTTCGATACGGAAAAACTTGCCTACCCCTCCAAATACAGGGGAAACCAAAAGAACACTGAGGGTTACCTGAAGGATGCCGAAGAAGCGATCTCGACGACCTCTTCAGGTCAGATTGCCGCTTTCATATGCGAACCAATCATGGGTGTTGGAGGAGTTGTTCCCATGCCACCAGGTTACATGGAGGGAATGTACAAGTTAATCCGCAAGCAAGGAGGCCTCTGCATAGCCGATGAGGTACAAACCGGATTCGGCAGAGTTGGTCGAAAGTTCTGGGGATACAAATGGCAAGGTGTCCAACCTGACATTGTGACTATGGCCAAGGGAATTGGTAATGGGTTCCCCATGGCAGCTGTAGCCACCCGCCGAGAGATCAGCGAAAAGATGCAAAAGAACTACTTTAACACCTTTGGTGGTGGACCACTCCAGTGTGCAGTTGGCATTGAAGTTATGAAGATCCTCAAGGATGAAGGACTACCAGAAAACGCTGAGGTGCTTGGTGAGCATTTCCGCAACCGTATGTGGGAGATCGAAAAGAAATCCCGTGTGGTTGGAGACATTCGTGGACAGGGACTAATGAACGCTTTCGAGCTCGTTAAGAACAAGGAGACAAAAGAGCCTGCTGTCGAAGAGGCTGCTCAGTTGATGGAATTTGCTCGTGAGAACGGATTGCTGATCAGCAAGGGAGGCCCTCTCGGTAACATCTTCCGAGTGCTCCCCCCACTCTGCGTGAGTAAGGAGGACCTTGACTATGCCTGCGACAAGCTGGAAGACATCCTCACAAGGCTATGATTTAGTATCGCAATGGATATTTGTTCGCATCAGTTAATGAACTCCACCAGGACGGCAGTCATGTTGTCTCGACCCTGTGGGTTCATCCCTCCCTTCGACAGGTTGTCTTCAAAGAAGTTCTCCAGCACGGTCTTAGCGTCAGTGGTAGCTAATTGCGTCTTTAGCATAATTGCGAAGGGTTCTGAGTTATCTTCGTAGCGTTCCCAAATGCCATCGCATCCAATAATGATGAATTCTTCCTTTCCAGTTCGTTCCAATTCGCGAACTTCAGGCAGACAGATAATGGGTTGTAAGTGGAATGGCACCTTCGGAACATTTTTCTGAGAAAAATCACCCAATGAACGGGTGAGGTTGAGGTTTCCATTCACACGGCCCTCCACAATGGTGGCACCTGCCTTGATAATTCGATCGCGTTCGCTTTCCAAGCTTGGTTTATGGTCCTCCGAAAGTGCCTCTACCTTCCCGTTTCGCATTAGCACCGCACGTGAGTCTCCGGCATTGGCAACATAAATCTTCTCAGGCGAGATCACAACCACAATGGCAGTGCAACCAGCCTGAAGTTGCTCCTTCTTGATCTTCGGGTCATCATTGGCTTCTTGCTTATATTTCAGCTGCTCTTCAATAGCTGCGTTGGTTTTCAGCAACAAATCCATCTGGATGAAGGTTTCCTTGAGGGCTTTCCCAATATCTTTCTCTTTGAGGCTACCCCGTTTGAGGAATTCCTGCACAAAGTGCTTCTCCACATACTTAGCGACCTCGTCGCCACCGTGACCATCAAACACGCCGAACAAGCTGAGATGTTCATAGCCTTCAAGACTAAGGTGGGTCAGCTTAGTGTCCTCCATAAAGCGTCTCCAACCCTGCATCTCGCATGTGGTGAACCGCAGCTTCTCGTTTTGCCCTGATTCGACCTTCTTGGTCGTAATGGGTTTGTCCAAGAATCCGCCCATAGATGTTGTTTGTGCTGAGAAGAATAATTATAACTGCAGTAACATGGATTCCGTAAGAGAACGTTAGGGAGAGGAACTTCAGGATGTGGAGCTGTGCCCGACGCATAACCGACTATTCTAGTGCTACTGTACGCAGTGCTATTGGTAAGAGTATTGAGTAACACAGCCTTATTTGCCCGTCATGTCTGATGTTCGATACTCACAAAGGGCACCAAGTATGCCGAATTGAAGAGGGAGCCAAAAGCCTCAGAGTGCAGATTAGTGACGCTAGCAAGGATGGTGTACTGAAGTTCGAGAGGACGGAGAACGTGTTGCTTGATATTCGGCATGCCAAGCTAACCTTAGAGGAGAATCGTGATAAACTCCTTAAGCAGGCCGAGAACAACTTCGATGAAATCATCAGTACCCTGAAGACTCGCAAAGCAAAGTTCCTGGAAGAGTTTGCAGAGCATTTCAATAAGCAGTTGGACCTGATCGTGGAAGCAGAGTAACGATGGTAGCAACGACAGCAGGTTTCCCAGGAGATCCTGCAGATTCAGAAGTCCAATGAAGAGCTGAGGCTGATCCAAAATGGTCGTATGATCGTGAACAGTCTCGAGGAATTTAGAAAACCTCTTGGTTACATCTCTGTTAAGCTGCTCAAGGGGTTAAACTGCAACTTGGACCTACAAGGCCGCATCATAAATCATGAGGAGCTGCTGAAAGGCCTCGAAGGGTACATGAGCATCTCCGATCAGGTCATCAACCAGTTCAAAGCTTGAGCTGCCGAAGCAACGGCTGTTAGAGGAGCGTAGGTGAACCACATGACAGCCTGACATTATAAATAATATGGACGTGAAGAAAAAACCCAGTTTTGTGGAGAGGATGAAAGAGGCCATGTCGTCAAAGGTAAAGGTGCAGTATCCGAACTACACTGGAGGCGACATTCAGTCAGTCATCGTCAAAGCAAGATTATGCCTCGAGAACCGGTTCACAGCTATTTCAATTCAACTCCAGGAGGAAGCATCCAGGCTCAACGGCTACCTAGAGATCATGGAGAATGACGAATATCAGATAGTGCAGGAACTCGCTGAAAAAGTGGTCGAATTACGAGCGGTGAAGACGATGGTAAAGATGCTCAGGAGACTGGAAGAGTCTGCGGGAAGACTCGCAGAAGCACGTGGTAACGTGTAACCCATCGGTCAGTAGTTGCTATGGCTACAAAATATCCTCTGGGCGAAACGTGTCAAGAACATTGAATCTTTAGAGGAGCTCTATCAGTTTTGTAGGACCTACTTTCGAGGAGTTGACATCGTCGATGACAGCACACTGACTGGAAAGTTGTGTCTCGAGATTCGCCAGCTCAGCCTGAGGCCAAGAGAAATTCCATTCGACATGATCCACAATTAACTGCAGATGGTGCTCAACACAGCGACCAGTTACCCTCTGGAGAGAAAGATGCGAATGATCAACCTTAATCGCGAAAATATTGAAGTGCTCCGGGCTATGATGGATGAGCAGCACATAACCAACGACATGCAAACTCCTACTAGCTCTATTCGATTGGATCCGCAAAGCCCGTCGAGTGCGATCAGGGTAGAAGCTGGGCAAGCTTCCCTTGTCCGCAAAGCAAGCAACCCCGGTGGGATTATTGATCCTCGAGGCAATACCTCAAGATAAGTCTACGGCCTGCCCACTCAAAAGTAATTACCAGGGCTCGATCGCGATGAGCTATACAGTCTCAGTCTCATCCGTAAATATTTTAACGGAGAGGTGACCCCATTCTGCCAACAACTCATGGTTCGACCCTTTGAAAACTGAAAACTACGAGCTGATGGTATGCGTGTACAATCACTGGTCATCGGATTCGTCACTTTCCTGCTGGAAATGTTCCCGAGCGTAAGCTGTAGCCTTATCTAACACCGTCTTGACCTCCTTTTCGGAGAGGTGTTGTTCTGCGAAGGCTAAGTACTTTTTCAGGATGAACTTTGTCTTCTTTGGTTTGAGTTTGAGAGTGAGAGCTCGCTCGAACAGCCCGGGGAGTTTGGTGAGGTCTCCGTGCTTGGTTTACATGTCAACGTAGACAGACCAGATGTCGGTTCGTTTGGGATGATTACTCAGCAGCGACTCAAAGCTTGTCCGAGCTTGTTAAGGCTAACCTATTTGGTACTCAAGGATAGCGTATTGTGTTTCAAGCAGAATTAGTTCCTTGGAAGTAAGAACCTGACGGGCACGATGCAGTATCTCCTTGGGTTGCATAGCCTTTGGCAACACAAATTCGCCGCCATGGTTGTTCTATCGGTCCTTTCTGAACAGCAGAATCACCTTCAGTAAGTAGTTCCAGGCTTGGATGCTGGTTGCAAACTTCTTCACCATGCCTCGAGCAAACTCAATGACTACTTTCCAGTTCTCCTGCTCGACAAGGATGTCGATGATACGGAAGTATATCTTCTAGGAGGCACCACTTTCTATTGCTTTCTTTACGGTGTTCTCAAAGTCTCCCAAGACAGTTTCCATATTGATCCAAGCAATCCACATATTCTACTTGTCCTTTATGGTAGGCAAGCTATTTATTGCTCGTGCAAACTGCTGCCGGATCTCCTCCACACGCTTTTCTTGCATCAGCGAGGAGATGTACTTCAGGTGCGATTCGACTGTAGGGGATGAAAGTACCAATGACTGGTAGTGAGCTGAAGAATAGGGTAATCGCTCCATATTAGAAACGTAGTCATCCAGGAGCGCAGGTTCCAATGTTCTCGCTTCTTCCCTCCGAACAGTCTGCTTTTCTTCCTGTTGGCTTCCCTATTCAGAATCAACTTCCGCAAGATCGACATCTTCGTCCTGTTCGTTTTCTTCGACCTCCATCTCTTACTATCCTTCTACTTCCTCGTCGTCCTCTCCATCGTCCATACCCTTCTCCTGCAGCAATTGCTTAATTCTGTTGTATTATTCATCCTCATCTACGTCTTCCTCCCTAAACTAGAATTATTTTTCGTTGGTCTTCTGGTTTTGTTGTTGCTCGTACTTGCTATTTAACGATTTTACGCTTTCCAGCAATGCGAAGACTCTTTCGGAATCTTCGTTGTGCAATGCGTCAGCCACACCCTAATACATTTTGAAGTGCTTCTCCAAAGTCGACAGCTTTATTAATAACTTTGGCTCGGTCTCGAAAGCAATGATTTTACATTGGAGATGCATTCCGAGTGGGAAAATCTTTTCGAGAGGGTCAGTTGCAGAATGTCCGCTCTGATGATTCTGTGGAGAAATGATACCGCGGTATTTGCATGCCTGTAACCCAACGATGGCGTTCCCTTTGGTATAGCCACTGACGAACCCACCCACAGTAAGCCCAATTTTGAGGGTATCGAAGTTGAATTGGTAGCCATAAAGTACTACACTCTCCCTCAAGCTCCCATCGAACAATCGTACGGTCGGGTTGTTAGGTTTGATCTTCTAGGTAAGCAGTCGTCCCATCACTAATTTGTTTTCAGGGAATCGTTGATGCACGTCTACGACTTTTTCATCACTAAGTTCTGATAGTTCTACCCGAATGTCGTACTGACTGCTCAGAGAAACGAAACATCCTTTGTCGCCGATTGCCTTGACGTATCCGAAGAACAACATACCAGCCTTGAGACCTCCACCGTTTGGAAGCACAAGTAGCCGACTCCTGTAGTCGCCGTTTTTCTCCGCATCGCCGTATCGAGACACACACTCCTTCATGTCTTTAGGAATCCCGTTTTTGACAATCGACTCACGCAAACTAAACCAACCTTCGGAAATGACCCTTCCCACCCTGTAGCTTCCCACATCAAGTTCGGTGTGAAGTGGATTGGGTAGGATCATATCAGTTACTTAGGTGATGTGACACGACCCAAACTGGTCCTTTCCGAACTGAAGTCGTGCGATCGAGGACTGAATAGCCACGACTCGGCAAATCTTCAATTCATCGTCAGTTTGCTCTTCGTCTGGTGAATAAAGGTAGTATTCATTGTCCTTCACATAGAGCTTAACCTTATCGCCAATTCTGAAGTGCTGTTCAAGCGGTAGCAGTGATTGGAGTTTGTCAGGAGTTGCAATGTGCTTGAATATAGACAAAGCAACTAATCGTTTGTTGAGTCTGACATACAGAGGCTGGATACTCTTGGTATTAATACTGTACACTGTTGCCAGCTTTTGGCCGTCTTCAAGAGTGAGAGACTGGCTACGCTTTCGCTTTTATCTTCGGGTCAAAGTCAGAGCAAGTTCTAAGAGTCCCTACTTTGCAGCTCTAATGTAAACAAGCACTCCCTGCCCCTGTTGGTAGTTGCTTACGTCCCCACCATTCAGTTTGATCTCGTGAGCATTCACTAACCCTTTGATGCTGTTCTGGAACTCCACTATGATACCGTTGGGACTGACGGTGGATATGAAGCCAGCATACTGCTTGTCTAATTCTATATCGCCGAGAGACGTCAGCTGTTTATCCTTCTCAGCCAAGACAAGTGGATCGTAACTGGCTTTTAGCACCTTATTCCAAACATCCAGGCTCATAACCCTGAACTTGCCCTTGCCCCTTCCATATACCTTGAAGTTTTGAAATGGGATTACTCGACTGACCTGCCCAACTCGTAGCCCTAACTTTCTGGAGCTGCAGATTTGGTATTTGTCGAAGTAGTTGTTTTCCTTGATGTAGAGTTTTGTGATGGCGTCGATACTCTCATGAAGCTGCAGCGGGTGCACCATCAGTCCCTCGGACCTTGAGATGTATACACCTTCTTGCAAATTTAAATCTTCAGGAAGATCCACACCAGTGTACAATGGGCGCTTCGGCTCAAAGGGGGCCAGGTTAGTGTGCTTCTCTGATAGGAAAATTTTTGGGGGGTTCGTGCTCATGCTTATGATTCTACTTTCGAGAGTCTCGCCCTCCTTGTATTCCTCCAGCTCTCGCACTAGTTCGTCCATAAAAATGTAGCCGTAGAAGACTTTTAGGAACTTCACTAATAGACCATTGCGTAGAACTTTGATCACTTTGACATTGACTCGGTGTCCTGGGCTGATGAACTGTTCAATGTCTAGCTTCGCTAGCTCTTCCTCTTCTAGTCCTCGGAAGTTCATAAGAGAGTCAGTCAGAGACAGAGTGACGAATCTTTTCTGGACGTCAACAGCAGCTACCCAGAACAGGTACTGCTTTTCCTAAACGAGGGCTTCGAATTCTGACTCAGTCAACGAATGCTTTGGTAGGAAGTACTTGAATTCTGCAGTTTTGCTGACTCGGATGAGACACCCTAGTTCCTCCTTGGATTTGACCTAGCCGGGAATGCACTGCCCCACTCGAATCTGTTTTTCATTCAGATTTCCGTTTAAATTCGATAGGCTCAGCTGAATGTGTTTGGGGTTATCTCCCTTGACGGTTTGCCCAACAACATACCCTCCTGGACCGCTATACTGCCCAAGTGCCTAAGGGTTGTGCGAGGAACTGAGTTGCTTGAAGTCAATGTAGCCTTTGGTGTTACGAGAGAAGCTAGTCACGAGGTACTTGCCTCCGATGCCTCGATCACACACCGCCGTAAGTACCAACGACCCTACTTAGTACTTGGGTTTCGGCACAACTTCAACACTCTTGCACGATAGTTTGGTGGTCTTGAAGTAAGAGAACAGGTCGCCTTCGAAGGGTGTATACCCACCAGCAGCTTCCATCAGGCTAGCCGGCCGTTCATTGCCATCGTTGAGCTTCTTAAATGACTCATCGAATTGGCTCCGATGCTGCATAGACTTGGTTCGGTCGCGTTTGCCTTCTTGCTTGTCAGCAAGAACTGGCACCAGTATGGGCGTCTTGTTAAAAATGAAGGAACTGTTGGCGGCAGAGTCCACCACCTTATCCTTGAACTTGAGATGATAATTCTTGCGATTGCTCTTCATTGTTGAGGGAAGTTTAATTAAGTTGGAGCAGGTTATACAGTGAGCATCATCACAGTTAGTCGGGACTAACATCAAAACATTCCTCGTTTGAGCAGCAAATATGCTAATCCTCCAGCGGCGATGCCACCCAGATTTCGATGAAGGGGATCAAGGAACAGAGCTTGGAGGACAAGGAAGCCCACAAGAAATTCGATTTTCATGGGGAAGACAAAGAACATAATGCGCTGGCCCATGTTCATACATGCTTCGAAGGTGAGCATGCTTGTCACTGCAGCAGTGGCACCCACATGAGGCACCATGAATGGAGACCTGCGATCGAACATTGCCATTGTCATGCCTCCTAGGAGTGTCCCCATGAGAAACAGCTTGAGTAGCCTGTTCCCCCCGTGCCGCATTTCAATGCTTCTGCCGAACAGATAGATAGTGAGGGTGTCGAACAGAAAGGAGAAGAAGTACATGTTGCTAAACCCATAGGTAAGCATTGTGTGTAGCCTACCACCGTCAAGATTATATCGACTGAAGCTGAAGTGTTTGGCCATGAATTCCTGAGGCACAGCCTTGAATCTCCAGCAGAACTACTTCTAATCTTTCACGTACGAACAGGCCAGTGTTGACTAGGATGATCTTCTGTGCCATAGAAGCTCCTGCGAAGATGGTTTTAGCTCGGTTCCAAAAGCTCATGATTTAGGCCACAATTATTTAATATCTGTTTTGCGATGGCAGTCATTCGCGGAGACGAGGGTCCTTACGTTGCTGAACAACAACGGGTTGCTGCACCGGCGGCGGGATGGTAGGCTCATTCATGAGGCGGTTCACCAGGCGTCTCTCCTTGACCTTGAGTAACACATCTTCCATCTTGAGCAGCTTCGTTATCTCGTTTAACGCTTTCTTGGTGGGGTCGTCGTTGAGGTAGTGCTCTAACTTTTGAAGTTCTTCTTCGCTATCTTTCTTGTCGAGGAGACTGAGAAGAGTACGAAGCACTTCCTCCTTATTTTCTAAATCTGCGAGATGCTTTCGCACTTCCGTCTTTACCTGCTCATAAAGCTACTGCCTGTGATTGACTTGTGGCTGGTGTTGCTGTTGGAAATGTTGCTGTTGCATGGGATGAGGAGGCGGCATCATGTACTGTCCAGGCATCTTTTGGTTCATATAGTGCTGTTTGGGGCTTTGTTGCTGCTGCTGATGCTGCTGGCCAGCCATCATCATGTTCTGCTGGTAGTTTTGCATCTGATAGTAGTAGTTCATTTGCGGGTACACTGAATTTCGATGGAATGTACTTTGCTGATTGCCCATATATTGTGGTAGGTAGCCTGGATAACCGCGCATACCGCCCATATGAGCGTTGGGAGGCATACCTTGCATGTGGGGTGGCATCCCCATCACCTGTTGTTGATGGGAATTCGGCGCCATTGGCTGCATATACCTATTTTGTCCGCTCGTCCCCATATTCGAATGCATCGGAGCATAACCACCTTGCTGTTCGTATGGCTGGTACTGCTGATGCTGTGTCTGCTGCTGGGAACCCTGCACCCCAATATCTTGGTCAGGACTTCGTTCGTCGGAATGGCGCTAATCCCTTCGCTTTGGTTTCTTCTAGCGAGAACGATTAGAGTTGCGTGGATCGTTGCGGGTGGGCTTCTCCTGACGACGATCCTTCTTGCGCTCCCGGTTTCTTTCGTCAGGTATGGTGACATACACAATATTGATGTCCGAGCTGTTGTCACTCTACCTCACATATTCAAGTACCTCCTCGCCGCTCTCTGCAGCCTTTTCCGTTCTGCCTTGCTTACGCTGTTTAGGTTCCCCTGCGGGTTCCTCCTTACCACCTTTTTCGGCAAGTTCCTCCAGGGTAGGCTGCTTGCGCTCGCTCGACTGTGAATTTTATTCTGCGAGCTAGCCCTACTAAAAGTCTTAAGCTAAAACCGACTCAATCAACTGCTGCCGGCTGGTCATGGACATACACTCAACGGCTAAGGTAAGCTCCTGCGAAAATATTATAATCCCCAATATTTATTTAAACAGTTCGCTCAGTCATAACTGCCGTGCTAGCTCCTGGAATAGCCTGTCGTGGCTGTGTAACTTGCAGATTGATCGCAATTCTGCCGCTAGGGTGGTCTGCTCAGCAGTAGTCTCGCCGGTTTTGAGGGCTTCTTTGGCCTGTTTCAATTCACTATCGCGCTTGTCGAACTCGATACGTTGGCTGGCAATCCACCGGAAGTTTTAACTGCATTAGACCGAACCCAATACCTTTGTAGATACTTCTCATCGAGTTTCTTGTCCTTCTTTTCAGCGAGAGTCTCCGTGAGTAGACGATCCACAGTTTCCTCATAGTCGTACAGGCTATGGTCTTTCCCATTGGCATTTTCAAGTTTAACTGTCATCAGTAAGTTGTTGAGCCGGTGCAATGCGTCGCGGTTCTTCACAAAGCTCATAAAGCTCTTTTACTTTGGCTTTTTACTATTGCTCTGGTGCTGGAAGGTAGCCGCTCGAATCTCTTCCAACAGCTTCATCTCCGTTCTTAGAGCTTCTAGCATGAGTTCCTTGAAATTAGCCGGCTTTAGCAATTCGGAGAACTACCTGTCGAAGGCAATCAGCTCCTGTTTGCTGAGCTTCTGCTCGTTTTACAATCGGAAATCGAATATTGCCCTCAAAACCTCTTGTAGCTTCTCCTCGAACCATAGTTCAACTGGCTTTCGCTGGTCTAACTCAGAGAAGAACTCAGGGATATCAGCAAGTGTTTTATCGATGGCGAGATTCTGTGGCAGGAAGTTATCAACACCCATCAGCAGCTGGTACACTCTCGACAATTCTCGCAGGTAGTACGTGCTGCCTTCTATCAGTCGTTTGGAATTTTTTCGCACTGCCATTTGGAGATAGACAGATAGCTGATCATCGCTAGTAAAATCTTTCAGATTGTCCACATTTGCTGGAGTGTTACCCTTGAATAAATGACTAGCGCCATTGAGCCTATCCAGCAGTACGCTCCGCTCCTTTGCTAAGGTAAGCAGGAAAGCCCGAAGGCTGGGCTCAGATTTTTCGGTGAGGATATCTGTTTGAGTACGGTTCATTCGCTCTATGTGTTTGCTCGAGGCGAAGAGCAATCGTTACTTGCTTCGATCGTAAGTCTCAATCAGCCTGTACATGAAGTTGCTGAAGCTTTCGGCAACTTCTTCATGAGACGAGAAGTTCAATCCGATCTTCCTCAGATAAGTTAACAGACGAGTTTCGTCCCTTAACACATACTCTTTCAGCAACTACTATAAAAGCTTTTCGACTTCGCGTATAGCGAAGTACGAGAAGAGGAAGGTCACATCGTTGCGGACAAATTCATTCCAATCCTGAGCCACTGCAGACATGAGATCCCTATCCAACCCATTCTCAGTAGATAGTTTGGAAGTTAGGTGATCCCACTTTCCATAGCGCTGGCACACCCCACGATATATCCGCTGTAAAAGTGGTCCAAACTTCGACTTTAGATTGTCGGGAATAGGGTTGTCCTTAAGTACGAACACTGGCATACCGTCCTCGAAGCCGACATCGGTTGGCTTGAGTGCAGTGTGCCAGTCAGTTTCCTCCGAAGGTAGCAATGCCGTCAATTCAGGTTCACGCTGCAGCTCAACCATAAACTTTTTGATAAGGTCCCCATAGTTGTTCCCGACGTAGGTCTCTTGCATAAGAGACTGCTGCAACTGCTCAGCTGAGAGCTTCTCGAGCACTTAGTTCATGTTCGTGCTGCATTGCTGTGCAATTTCAATAAGCTGCCCAAACATGTTATTGAATATCTTCGGGTATTCTTCGTTGTAGCGGAGCTTGTACTCCCGGTATTTAGGATTCTCCAGAGTGTACTGGGGGTCACGATCGCTATTCAGGGGAGTCAACATTTCAGCTTACTCCAAGGAGGTGAAGGGTTCATTGAGTGTCCCCTCATCAATTTTTCTTTTGATTATCTCGAAAGGCGTATCCGTGTAGTGGTGGTCGAAGGTTTCCATGATTCCCTGCCTGATGTCTTTCGGGAAGTATACAAGCCCTTGGAAGCTTGGTTGCTATTCCTTCTGAACCTTTTCAGATTCTGTTAGCCTCTTTTCGGTTAGAATATTACGAATTTCGAGGAATAGATCGGACTTTCTACAGTAGCCAATCAAATTACTGTTCCTTGCCGTAGCACTTTGCCGTGTCATTCAGCTCATCGCCTCTTTCCTTTACTCTCCTTCGAAACAATAGTGCAATTTCATCCGATATTAACTTCTTGGCTGCAGCTTCGTCGCTAAAGACCTTCTCAACAAATTCGCCTCGTTTCTATCGATACTCCTTCTCAACATTCTGATCAAAAAGCATGTCGGCGATAGCTTCGACTTCTGCCTTTACCTTTCGCTCAAGGGCTAGCTTCAGCCACACCTTCTCGCGGATTACATCCGGGTCGAATGTGACTCCCTCAATGCTGATCCTTTCTGCCTTCAGCCATCGCTTGACTTACAGCTATTGATTGGCAGGCTGGTTCAAATCCTCAAGATAATCTCGGTTGAGGAAGAACCTCACCGAATCTGGAAGCACGTCTTTATAATCCTTGACAGGGTAAAGCGCAAACTTCTTTAAGTTGTGCTGGAGCTCATGTTCGCCTGTCTCAAAGAAGTAGGAGTTGACTTGTTCACTCGTGATTTAGGATAGGGTTGCAGCTACTTATCGAGTTTTGTAGAACTATTTAAAATGATCGCTCTCTCGAAGACGAGCGGCGACTCGATACTCCCTTTCAATGCAGCCTGTGAAGTCACTGTTAGTTGCTTCCCTTATTAATCGAAGAGTTAGCTTCAATGCCAGCGGATCTTTGGTTTTCAGAGTCTTCGCTGTTTATTGAGCCCACTTCGAATCATCCTTCTCCAGGGATTGAATGATTTCTTCTATGCTGTTGTAGTGGAAGTGCTTATTGATCTTCGAGAGGGGGAGTCGCCGGAATACCTGAGCTTTATGCGGGAGCAACAGGTCCTGATCGTTGAAAGCTGAATCAACGAGACTCTCCTTATACCGGAAGTAGTTAATGATGTGTTGCCTGACACTGCCAGCGTTCTACGGAGATCGAATGTTCATAAGTTCTGCATGCTGCTGCTTCTTCAAACTCTTGGTAAGGCTCAAAGCCAGCTGCTCTTTTGATTGAGTACGAAGTATATGCATCCGTTCTTCCTTCATTAGACGGCTGAAGTCCTCTTCCACTCCGTTGGTAAACTTGAGCTCTTCAAAAGTGGTGTCTTCTGTATCGAATTCGTCCACGTAATGGTCATGTCCGGCCAAACTACTTTCCTTTGAGGCTATCCTCAGATACTACCAATCCTTTTTGCCCTGGCGAAGGAGTGCATACAAGAAACCCAGCTCGCACATTTCATCAGCATCGATGGATTCGCCAGTTAGTGCAAGGTAGGTTCCAATGTCGCCTGTCAGTCTACTGAGTTGATAGCTACCACCGCAGGTCGGGACCCACCCGTGGTCGATATCATCTAACTGTAAATTAGCATTGGTCGCCCCGAAAGGCCTGGAAAGCATGCGAAGTAGGTATGCTGAAGCTCCTCTTACTGATCCCTTGACGTGGCCAAACACAGGTTTGTTCATTTTGGCAAATGCACAGGTCAACTGAAAAAGTTTGCGTAGGTAGTCATCGTCCCTGACCACCTCATCAAGTTCCACACCGCCACCGAAGCAATTTGTGCCCCTATTCTCCACCCAGATGTGGTTAACTGATTCGTCAAGCTCGAAACTGCGAAAGAAGCGGTACATTTCTTCAAGACATTCGGTGCTAAGCATCTACGGTAGCTGCTGGCAGTACGTTGTTGTAGTTCGGCTTGTTCATGAGGATTGTTGCTGAGCGGGTACCTCTCATGCCAACGATAGGGTACTGCCTTAGTGCAATTGCTTACGAATCTGATGCGCTTATCCTGCTTGAGCTGGTACTTATTGTGATAGATGCGTGGATTGAGGATGCCGTAGGCCGTTCGATTGAGCAGACGGTTGGCACGAGCGTTGCTTAACCTCCACATAAGATATTATACGGCCGCTGTAGGGGTCCATGCGAGTTGAATCGAACGATAATATTAAATGGAGAAGGAGGCGCAGGCGAAGAACGGTAAGTACATACTTAACTGAGAATCTGGGCTGACGTCGGCACTACGAACACCCCGCAGTCAGTCAACTCGAAAGCAACGCTCCTATGTGTTCGAGGGAACGGAGAAGGCAGAAACGAAGGGACAACCAGCAAGCTTCTCAGAACAACAGCCACGAGATGTAACATTCTATCTCGACATTGAACTGGAAGGGTCGGCAGACCCACCAAAGATTGTAGTGGAAGTGGCACCAGACTACCTGGTTAGCTAGGCTGTAATCAACGCTCTCGAGAAGTTCAATGAAGTGTTAAAGCCGTACAGAATCGAACTTCCACTGGACATAGGACTATACAATCCGCGTCTTCCGAAGAAGACAGGTCGCGCAAAGCTCGACATGCCCAGCCTCGACTACAAACAAAAGCTGTTTGTAACGAAAGTGATGGCAGTAAGTCTGCAGGTCAAGGACAAGTAATCACTACTACGACCAACAACGGTGGAGCCGTAGCGGGAGAAGCAAACCACGACGGGGAGTACCCGTATCGAGGCGGACATGACCTTTGAGAAGAAAGAGGTAGAGATTAAGCCGGAAGAACGACCATAGAAGAAGAGTGTCTGCTTTTCCTCAGTTTGCTGATTCTGTGGTGGTTTTACTACACCGAACCCACACTATATTTTAAAAGCGGATCTTGCAGCTGAACCGATGGGATTATTGACCATCTGTTGTCACAACCTCTTATGATCGTCCATACCATATCCCGCCGCTTGAACCGGCAGACAATTTTCCAGATGCTGTTCAACACGTAACCTTTAAGCCCGGCCCTATGAAGCCAAGGCCTCGCCAGCCCACCACAACAAGTATCTTATGTTGCTGCCATTCGGCCTTCATTCAAATTTTTTATTGATCTCAAGCCCCAGCATTTCGTCGGCATCTGCTAGCAGGCACAACAGCCATACCGAATCAGAGCTATGATTACTGATGGTTGATCAAATAACAATAGCTTGTCAATGTATATTGCGTGGAGTAAATACATTTTTGAAAGAGAGGGCGTCCAGTTTGATATTTCCAGCACGCACTCAACACTTTTGAAGTTGAATACCACTCGAAGCAAGTTAATGAATCATTCGCTGGGGGAGCCTCGCGAATAGAGGAGTTTTAGAATCTTCCTGCGATACTTCAGGTGATCGGCCTTGAGGCTTGGCTTGATTCTTCTACTGAGCAGGATGGAATTGGCGCATTCGTGCTCCAAGTACTGCTTCGAGAGGATTCGCATCAATCGGTAGTTGTGGTCATCGTTACCAACATGTACGAGTCCCTCGCCAAACCATATTCTCAGGAGGTCCTTATTGCCGATGTAGAAGCTCATACTGTTCTTGAGGCGCTTGGCGAATTCATAGAAGCTTTCAAGCTCGGCGAGGGTCACTGCTGGTTGGATTTGACGAATGACGTTTCCGCTACGAGAGGAGCAAAGGTAATTAATCAACTTGCGGCTGATGTTGGGAATTATGTTGCGTACATTTTTCTTCTCTTTCTTCCGGTTTGATCGCTGAATGGAGCTGGCTCTGACCCTCTCCACAGTAGGTCCGTTCGGACGGAAATCCTCCATAGTTTTTGTTGCATCGCATTCGTAGGCGAGTACGGGTGTCAAACAGTAGCTTTGAACGGGCAGGTAGCAATTTGGGTATGCCCACACCACGTTGTAGAAGGGATAGCTTGTGATATCCATTTGTGTTTCGTATTATATGAAAGTCATATGTTGATGCGGCTTTATATAATCATCAGTGGCGGGTGTGGCTAGGGATGAGTCACTCCCTGAAGATCGGTACGCGTGTCCTGCGATGAATCAGTTCTAAAGCCCGCAAATAGCGATGTGACAGCTCTTGAAGTCTCCCGAAAAAATTCATGCGATCATACACCAAACTGTTTGGTTGGTGGTTGTAGAGGATTTAGTGAGTTGAATCCGCGCCCAAGTTGGCAGCATCTTCTTGCTTGATCTCCGCTGAGCTTCAGAGTGAAACTGATTTGGCTTTGAAACATATCAAAACCACAGAGAAATGAACGTATTGAGAGTTGTGGCGAAGGTTGTTGTTGTACGGCTTCTCCGAAAAAAACCCTTGCTGCTGTATTCCAACGTATGACTGTTGAGGCTGCACAAATCCGAATATTTGGGTGTGCCCGTTGACGGTGGAACAGCGTCAAATTGATTGACGCAAGTAGTTCTGGTGGTGGTGCCTCGCAAAGTATCGTCTCTGCTGTTGTTTTAGAGACTTCTGAGAGGTGCCGTTTCAATACTTCGGAGGAACTGGGGGGTATGCAACTGCTTGTGGTACATCATCCGTATAATAGCATAAGCTCACTAAATTTAATCAAGAGCTGCCAGAGATGATGGGTGAAGTTTGATGCGCAGCAACACCAATCCAGTTGTGGCAAATCAGAAAAATGGCACAGTGTCATTGTCGAGAAACATCAATGTGGTTGGGCCCAGTTAATGCTCTTTAGGTCAACGCCCTCTTTCACCATCTCCCACAGAGGGCTGAGTTCCCTGAGTCGACTTACTGATGATGTTAGCTTTTCAACTAAAAAATCAATTTACTTCTATGTTGTGAACCTGCCTATCCCCATGCGGATGGAAGTATGGGCCATATCTTCAGAGACCCCCAATGCCCGCAGAACGTAAGAAGGCTCTAAGGACTAGCTCGTGCATGCAGAGCCGCTGCTAACGGCACATGTCTTCAGCGACATTAGCAAACTTTAGCCCTCAACATAAGCGAAGGATATGTTAAGGTTGCCTCGGTACCGTTGCACTGCGTCACCGTTGAGCTTACAATCGGCAATCTTGCTGGATATTTCGTTCAGCAATTTGTTGTAGAGCCCATTCACATGTTGTTCATCCGATTTCATTTACCTGCTGGCAACCGAGCAGGCCTTTCCCAATCCTACCACAAGGTTCGTCGGTAAGGTCCCTGACCGGATGCCCCTTTCCTGTCCACCTCCACTAAACAAGCCAGTAAGCCGAACTCTTGGCTTTCTCCTAACGTAAAGAGCACCGATTCCCTTGGGTCCATAGATCTTGTGTCCACTAATGCTCATCAGGTCAATGTTCATTCTGTTCACGTCCAACGGGATTTTACCAGTGGCCTGTGCAGCGTCGGTATGAAAGAATATTCCCCGAGCACGGCACATTTCTCCAATAGTTTTGACGTCCTGAATCACTCCGATTTCGTTGTTAACTGTCATTATGGAGCAGCACAAGATCTTCTCAGGTTCAACTGACAGCACTTGCTCTAGATGCTTCAGATCTACCAATCCAGAGGGCAAAACTGGCAGATAGGTGACCTTAAAGCCCTTGGTTTCGAGGCTTCGGCAGGTATCCAACACACACTTATGCTAGGTCTGCACCGTAACTATGTGTTTTTTCTATGTGCATCAGACAGGTACATTCTTTCCGTAAAACTCCGCCAATCCTTTGATGGCAAGATTGTTGGACTCAGTAGCCCCAGAAGTAAATACAATCTCCTTGCTATCACAGCCGATGAGCTGTGCTACTTCATCTCGTGCCTTCTCAATTGCCTTTTCCGTCTCCCAACCAAACTCACTTCGTCAGAAAAGAACGATACTGGGTGCGGGAGTGAGGATTGCCGAACATCTGGGTCATGTAAGGCAGCATACTATCGAGTACTCGATAATCGATCTGAGTGGTGGCTTGATAGTCCAGATACAAGCCTCGAGGCTTGCTAGCAGAGAAGCACCGCCTAACCAAAAATCTCGACAGCATAATAGGAATGATATATTCAAGTAATAATGAATAAGGTGGTGGGCGGAGGTATGCATGTCATGAAGGGAGACAAGTCTGCGGGAAACCTTCGGTTGCATATCGAGGTCGTTGGCATTGTCGGTGTGTTAGCCATCGAGAACGTAGTCAAGAGCGAGTCAATACTTGAAATCTTCAGAGTGGTGTCCTCGATGCTATCCAACAGTACCTGACGATTAACATAGTGTACAAAGTTGTCTTCATGGTCCGCAAATTGAGTCAAGGATTGACCATTCTCTACCCTCCAGACAATACAATGCAGCTATGGCAGTACCTTTCAAATCCAGGAAAGCTCTCAAATGGAAGGGAAGAGGGCGTTAACGGTTAGCCCTTCTACTTTTATGCCTACGTTGACTTTTAGCCGCAATGATCTAAGTGTTCCTTCTATTGCCTAAGTGTAGAAATAATGAGTTAAGAAGCAAAGGTTAACCGCTTCCTACTGGAGCTTTGGTCGATCCTCGAGGTACATCAGTGATCTAGTCAGAGCAACCGATATCGTGGAGTCGTAGCATGGACGGGATCAGATTCCTTTACCATCCTCAACCAGGAAAGGTTCTAAAAGGAGTGTATGCAGGAGCATTTCCGTAGCA
>ERZ724508.301-NODE-301-length-35825-cov-5.369555_pt1 | contig 35825 bp, 34 predicted proteins | sample MGYA00376041_ERZ724508 | MGnify/ENA primary metagenome ERZ724508 (study PRJEB28724, sample SAMN07190887) | wastewater metagenome | isolation source: effluent of sewage treatment plant in Hong Hong | place: USA: Christiansburg, Virginia | collected 2016-03-01 ...
TAGGTCGCTACCAAGCAACCGAATACAATATGGAATGGGAGTCGTTTATGTCAAAAACAGGATTTACTCAAGAAGAATTTGTTTCTAGAATGATAAGCAGAAGACCCGTAGTAAAAGAAAACTTCGAAAAAAATGGCTTGATGTTGGGTTTATGGGATACCTATCGGATTAAATATTCATGGCGACCAAAGTTTGAGTTTCCTGAAGGAAGTATTTCTGAGCTGATTCGGTTAAGAATGTTTAATGGAGAATATGAAGTATTATGGGGAGACAGATTCGTTAAAAACTCATTTGAAAAACGTGCCATAACCAATAGATGCAACCTGTTATGGACAGATGAAACTGGAAAGGAATATGGTGCCGAAGTTACGTTTGATGAAGCAGAAATATTCGAAGCGTTCAAACTTATTTATGCAAAAGACAAAGAGCAAGATGCGGAGTTGGTTATCAAATATAATGATACACGTACATCCTTAGAATTTTATTTACGCAGTAAATCCGAAGAAATTGAACTAGAAAAAACCAAAGTGAGTATTTTTAAACGAACCTAGTGAAAAATATTCTTTTCTATTTTATGATTTCATCGCTGCTACAGTTTATTGTTTCAGCATGCTCGCCATCTAAAACAAGTATGCAGAAAGAAACTATGAGTACACAGTTAGAATACGCATCGGGCATCTGCGCACCAGAATTATATCCAGTACGAGTGCATAAAGGAGATTTTTATACAGCGGACGATTGGCTTCCATTGACTAAAGGTGGTGTTGTAGAAGCTGGTTGGGGTGATAATGGAATGAATATGAGTAGAAGTGGTATTATCCCGACTGGTTTTAAGGTTACCTATTTTTCTTATATGGAAAATAAATTTTACAAAGGAGATTTTGCTTTACCTTCAGATGCAATACGGGATTTATTTAAGGAGGGTATGATTGGTTATAGAAGTAAACGCTACTCTACCTATGATGCTATGATTGTGGGCATGGCACCAGGTGGGGTATTGGTTGTTTGGATGCAAGGAATAGATAAGCAGATTGAAATAGGTAGGTATCAAGCAACCGAAACGGATATGGAATGGGAACATTTTATACCTAAAACGGGATTTACTAGAGATGAATATGTTACCAATTTGATTAATAGAAGGCCTGAAGTAGTTGCCAACTTCCAAAAAAATGGTTTGATGTTGGGCTTATGGGATACCTATCGGATTAAATATTCATGGCGTCCAAAATTTGAGTTTCCAGAAGGAAGTAAGGTTGAAGGTTTTGAATTAAGAATGTATATTGGAGAATATAATTTTATTTGGGGGGATAGATTGACTAAAAATGATTATGAAAAACGCGCAATAACTACAAGTATGGATTTGTTGTGGGCCGATGAAACAGGTCAAGATTTTGGAGCTGATATATACTTTGATGAAGCAGAAATCTTTGAAGCCTACAAACTTATTTATAGAGACGATAAAGAACAAGATGCAGAATTGGTTATCAAATACAATGATACACGCACTTCATTAGAATTTTATCTACGCAGTAAATCAGAAGAAATAGAACTTGAAAAAATGAAAGTGAAAATCTATAAACGTACTTAGTGAAAAATATTCTTTTCTATCTTATGATTTCATCGCTGCTACAGTTTATTGTTTCTGCATGTTCGCCATCCAAAAGAAGTGTACATACAGATTTTCGGCCACCATTAGAATACGCATCGGGCATCTGCGCTCCCAAATTATATCCAATACGAGTACATACAGGAGATTTTTATACAGCGGACGATTGGCTGCCATTACCCAATGGAGGATTTGTAGATGCTGGATGGGGCAGTAATGGAATGAATATGAGTAGAAGTAGTATTATACCTACCGGGTTTAAGGTTACCTATTTTGCCTATATGGAAAATAAATTTTATACGGCAAATTTTGCTTTACCCTCCGATACCATACGAAGTTTATTTAAAGAAGGGATGATTGACTATTTGACAAAAAAATATGATACCTATAGAGCCATGATTGTAGGAATGGCTCCTGGGGGAGTTTTGGTGGTTTGGATGCAAGGGTTTGATAAGCAAGTAGAAATCGGTCGCTATTTAGCGACAGAAACAGAAATGAATTGGGAGTCTTTTATACCAAGAACAGGATTGACAAGAGAAGAATATGTGTTTAATTTAATTGATAGAAGACCAGTAGTAAAAGAAAACTTCCAAAAAAATGGATTAATGTTAGGTTTATGGGATACCTATCGGATTAAATATTCATGGCGTCCGAAGTTTGAGTTTCCCGAAGGAAGTATTTCTGAGCTGATTCGGTTGAGAATGTTTAATGGGGAATATGAAGTTTTATGGGGAGATAGATTTGTTGAAAATTCATTTGAAAAACGTGCTATTACCGAAAGATGCAACCTGTTATGGACAGATGAAACTGGAAAGGAATATGGCGCCGAAGTTACGTTCGACGAAGCCGAAATATTTGAAGCGTTCAAACTTATTTATGTAAAAGACAAAGAGCAAGACGCAGAATTGATTATTAAGTATAATGATACGCGTACATCATTGGAATTTTATCTGCGCAGCAAATCAGAAGAGATTGAACTTGAAAAAACGAAAGTCAGTATTTTTAAACGTACCTAGTGAAAAAAATCCTTTACTATCTTATGATTTCATCGGTGTTACAGTTTGCACCTCTTAATCAATTATATAAAAACGTGCTCTAAATAATTAACTGTATTATTATTATTTTTACTTCAAACAAGTACTCAGACCTATTTTAATTTATTTGAGTGCTTGTTTGAATATTAGTAAAAATCAAAACATTCTTTTTAAATTTGAGTTGAGACCCTACTATAATTTATTTTTTCATCCTTATATGTACATTCATATGCTTTCAAAATTTATATAAGTTCTTGTTAACATAAGATAACAAATTCTTAAACATTATGGAATGTAATTTATTGACCATATATTGTATAAAAATGATGTGTTTTTGAAATTTTAAAAGATAAGCGCTTATTAATTATTTAGTTATATTAAATGATTGCTTTTCTTTAAATGTGCGAACGAAGGTTGTTTCGTATGTTATAAACGATTAAATAGTTTTCTATTAATCTTTTATAACTAAAATTTCATACTAATTCATTTAATAAAAGCCAATTAAGAAATGAAAGAACAAATTTTGAATTATTTATCACGGATGGATCTCTTGCAAAAAATAGACATCCTCCATGTGGTAGAAATCATTTTTGCTATATTAATTACTGCATCGCTAACATTTTTTATCTGGGGGAAATTAAAACCCGAAACGAATCTCAAAGAACTAAAATCACGCACCAATTCGTGGTGGGTGATGGTATTTCTATTTATTGCTGCAGTATTACTGGACAGGATGATTACATTTCCTGCGCTTGCATTACTATCCTTTGTTGCATTTAGAGAGCTATACTCCATGATCGGTTTTCGGGATGTGGACAGAAGACCCATCTTTTGGGCATTCTTAGCAATTCCTGTCCAATATTATTTGGCCTACATCGGTTGGTATGAACTCTTCATCATCTTTATACCCGTTTGGATGTTCTTATTTATACCTGTTCGCATGGTGATTGCAGGTGAAACGACTGGTATCATTAAATCCATGGCTTCCTTACAATGGTCCTTAATGATTACCGTGTATGGTCTTAGTCATTTGGCCTACTTTTTAGCCTTGCCCGAGGCAACAAATCTAAGCGAAGGGAAAAGTTTTATAAACGGTGGACAAGGTCTATTGCTATTCGTGGTGTTTCTAACAGAAATCAACGATGTACTCCAATTTATGTGGGGTAAAATGTTAGGCAAGCATAAAATTACGCCTTCTGTAAGTCCGAATAAAACGTGGGAAGGCTTTATTGGCGGTGTTCTTAGTACAACAGTCATTAGTTATTTTATTGGCTTTTTAACTCCATTAACAGATATGCAAGTTGTTCTTGGGGGATTCATTATTGGCTGTACCGGCTTCTTTGGTGACATCGTAATGTCTGCTATAAAAAGAGATATTGGTGTTAAAGACACGGGTAGTACTATACCAGGCCATGGTGGAGTTCTAGACAGAATTGATTCGCTTACCTATACTGCTCCGATATTTTTTCACTTTGTATACTACATCGTATTTTAAATGAAAAGAATCGTTTTAATTCTTAGTTATGGGTATCTAATTCGTTACTTCCTTCGAATCATCGTAGGGGTGAAGTGTTCGGATACGTCCTTTTTGAAAAAGGAAAAACAATTTATACTCATTGCAAATCACAACAGTCATTTAGATGCCATGTCTATTATGGCTTCCATGCCGAAGTCGATTGTACATAATGTGCGACCTGTTGCAGCCCAAGATTACTTTGGTAAAACAAAACGCCAAGAATGGTTCAGCAATTATTTTATCAATACCTTATTGATTCAGCGCAAGCACGATAAAAGTTCGATACAAGATTCGCCCATGCATAAAATGGATGAAGCGCTTAAACAAGGTTTTTCATTGATTATTTTCCCCGAAGGTTCGCGTGGAGAGCCAGGTGTCGCGCAGGAATTTAAAGCGGGTGTTGCGATGTTGTTGTTACAGAATCCTGAAATTCCATATATACCCATTTACATGAAAAACATGGGGAAGGCTATGCCTAAAGGGGATAGTTTAATTGTGCCGCACGAAAGTACTATTGTATACGGTACACCAAATAAAATCACACATTTCACTGTCGACGAAATTCTGGCGTGTATGAAACAAGAAATGGAAGTCCTTCGCCAATCCTTAGAAAATACAAAATCATGATTTCAATTTATTCATTAAAGCCAAAGTTTCAAGCCTTGCTCAAACCCATCCTGGAATTTTTGCATCGCAAAGGAGTTACTGCCAATCAAATTACAATGACTTCTGTTTTTTGGTCCATAGGCATTGCTATCTGCTTTTGGTATGCAGATCAATATTCCATTCTGTTTCTTGCCTTACCTATTGGTTTATTTGTACGCATGGCATTAAATGCCTTGGATGGTATGATGGCACGCGTTTACAATCAACAATCTAAAAAAGGAGAAATATTAAATGAATTGGGAGATGTTATTTCAGACATCGCCTTGTTTTTTCCACTCTTGAAATTCGAATCACAAGCAATCTATGCCGTTGTTGTATTTATATGCTTAAGCATCATCAATGAATTTGGAGGCATACTCGCAAAGGTTGTATCTGGAGACCGTCGCTACGATGGACCTATGGGCAAAAGCGATCGTGCATTTATGATTGGTTTGTATGGCTTATTGAGTTTTTTAGGCGTACATACATCGAGCTATTCGATTTATATTTTCGCGGCATTAATTCTATTATTAATACTCAGCACGTTTACTCGACTAAAAAAATCCTTGCTCATTATTAAAAAATAGACCACAATAACTAGGAAACCACCAAATCGCAGGGGATATGGTTTAGGATAACACATTGAAAAATCAGTATAGAAATAATTAACTTTTTATTAAATCAGATATGGAAAAAAATAGAATAGCTTCGGAAAATACGTTTGTTAGTCACGATGGACAAGCAATTTTTTACCGCAATTGGAAAGAAACGACTCCAACAGCAGCAAAACGTGCAATTGTATTACTACACCGGGGACACGAACATTCAGGTCGAGTAGAGCATATTGTAAATGAATTGAATATGCCTGATACTCCGTTCTTCGCATGGGATGTACGTGGTTGTGGCCGTACAGAAGGTACGCGTGGTTATGCCAGTAGCTTTATGACTTGGGTTCAAGATTTAGATCAGTTCATTCAACACATACATCATACGCAGGGTATACCCGTAGAAAACATTGTTGTAATTGCACAGAGTGTAGGAGCTGTCATTGCAGCAACGTGGGTACACGATTATGCACCAAAGATTAAAGCCTTAATCTTAGCTTCGCCTGCTTTTAGCGTGAAGTTGTATATTCCTTTTGCAGTAGAAGGGATTGCTTTATGGCAAAAAATGGCAGGTAAGTTTTTTGTAAAATCCTATGTAAAAGGAAAACACTTAACGCACGATACAGAACGCGCTGCTTCCTATCATACAGACCCCTTGGTAGCATTGCCGATTGGCTCAAATGTCTTGTTGGATTTATACACCACCTCTGATCGTGTGATTGCAGATGCTGGTGCGATTGTTACACCCGTACAAATGCTGATTTCGGGAGATGATTTTGTTGTTCGTAGAAAACCACAAGAAGAGTTCTATACAAATTTGAGTTCCTCTATTAAAGAAAAACATATTCTAGAAGGATTCTTTCACGATACCTTGGGAGAAAAAGATCGTGCACAAGCATTTGATAAAATCAAAGCCTTTATTGCAAAGGTAGAATCCGCCAATGCACATACCAATTTATTGGATGCCGATAAGAAAGGATATACCTTCAATGAATACCAAGAATTATTAAAACCCAAAGCATCTTCTTTTTCCAAACAAGTAAGTTTTGCCTTAACACGCGGCTCAATGAAATGGATGGGTAAAAATGCTTCCAAAGGATTGAAAATTGGTGTCGAAACGGGTTTTGATTCTGGTAGTTCCTTGGATTATGTATACCTCAATAAAGCACAAGGATTAGGCTTGTGGAAATACATAGGCTTAGGAAAAGTAATTGATCGAGGGTATTTGGATAGCATCGGTTGGCAAGGGATTCGTGCCCGTAAACAAAACCTTGAAAAGCTTATTGGTAAATACATTGATGTGTTGAAGAAAGACGGACAATCTGTTCGTATCATGGATATTGCTTCTGGACATGGTCGCTATATTTTAGATGCCATACAGCCTAAACGCAATGATGTAGAAGCAATTTTATTACGCGATTACAGCGATATCAATGTAAAGGCAGGTAGTCAAATGATCTTAGATCGTAATTTAAGTTCAAAGGCGCAGTTTAAAAATGCCAATGCATTTGATGAAGAAAGTATTGCTACAGAAGAAATCAAACCAACAATTGGTGTTGTTTCAGGAGTATATGAATTGTTTTCAGACAATAGTTTGTTGCAAGCATCTTTAAAAGGATTTAGTAGAGCAATACCACAAGGAGGCTATTTGATTTATACCAATCAACCTTGGCATCCACAAGTGGAGCTTATTGCGAGAACATTGAATAACCATTCAGGCGAAGATCGCTGGGTTATGCGTCGTCGTACACAAGCAGAGATGGATCAGTTGGTGGCACAAGCTGGTTTTGACAAGATTGAACAATTGCAAGACGAATGGGGCATTTTTACCGTTTCGGTTGCACGCAAAAAATAAATACAATCACATTTAAGAATGAAATGGCTACAAGTAACGCATATTACTTGTAGCTTTTTTTAATAATTTATAACCTACGCATGCAAAACACGACAGAAGTTCCTAAAATACATTGGCTTAGTGGATTTATTTGGTTGGCTATATTAGCACCTTTATTTTTTATTGTATACGGCTGGGCAAATACCTATTCTGCAGGCTTACCTGTAGATGGAGTAAAGGAGTTTGTATATGATTGGGAGCGGCATATTCCGTTCATGCCTTGGACGATTTTACCGTATTGGAGCATTGATTTTTTATATGGAATATCCTTATTTCTTCCTTTAACAAAATTTGCGCAACGTCAACATGCCTTGCGATTATTGGTGGCAACACCGATTGCTGCTGCATTCTTTTATTTTTATCCCTTAACCTTTTCTGGCGGCAGACCCGATGCAGAAGGTTTATGGAAAACCTTGTTTGATGCATTATTGGGTTTTGATAAACCCTTTAATCAATCGCCCTCACTACACATTATTTTATTGGTTATTATCTGGCAAATCTATTTGCCACAGTTTAAAAGAGTAGGGAAGTTATTGTGGAATGTTTGGTGCTTTTTAATTGGCATCTCTGTACTTACTACATTTCAACATCACTTTATTGACATCCCCGCAGGCTTTTTAGTGGGCGTTGCAATTTGTTTTATATTTCCTTTGGTAAAAGAACATCAATGGAAATGGAATCAAATGAAAATAACGAAACTATCTCGCTATTATTTGATTGCTGGTATTATACTATTAATAGGCGCGATGTACGCATCTTTTTGGCCCGCCTTAATCTTACTTTGGATTGGATTTTCCATGCTGGTAATTGGTTTGGGCTATCTGAATATGGGTGCTATTGTTTTTCAAAAGCAGGATAACGGAGCGTTTTCTTTTGCAGCAAAAACAATACACTTACCATATCGTACCATTAGTAAAACCGTTCGGTATTTCTTCTTTCCTTCGTACAAAGAGCCTCAGAAAATAACAGATAATCTATATCTAGGTGCGTATGGCATGGATCATATGACTCCTTGTGATGCCATTTTTGATGTATGTTCCGAATACGAACGAGCAAATTATACGAAAGAACATTATGTAAATTATCCACTGATAGATTTACAGGTGCCTTCAATAGATGAGCTTAAGATTGGGGTAGAGAAACTCGATGCCTTATTGCAAAACAATCGAGTGGTATTTATTCATTGTGCTTTAGGTATGTCACGGAGTGCAATATTGGTAATGGGTTGGTTACTGTATTCTAAAAAGGTACGGTCTGTTGAAGAAGCCATTCACTATTTTAAAGAACATAATTTCAAATCGAACGTATCTGAAAAACATATTGCGATGTTACATATGTATTCTAAACAAATTGCTCAATGACCGATCAAGAACGCAATATATGTCAGGTTGCATCTGCAGCCTTGTTGGGATTTAGCAGATTGGGTTTTGTAGTATTTATTACCACACCAGCACTATTCATACTGTTGCAACATAAAGAGGTAGAGTTGTTTCATATGATAGCGATAGCGGTCTTTTTAGTTTCAGTATGCATTGTTGCATTAAAAAGTTGGCATATTTATTTTGATGCATTGTTATTTAAAACACTCGGATTAGGAACTGCAGGGATAGGAGAGATTGATTTATTGTTATTGAAAGTATTTAAAAAAGATATTCAAGGTAAACCATTAACCGAGCGAATAGATGCCTGCTATGCATTATCTCGCAAGTTGTTTATTCTTGTTGGTGTACATGTATTGTTGTTTATAAGCATACTTATTTATTTACTGAATACGTAAATTTAGTGTTGCTTAAATTGAGCACTAAATTTCCATTCTGTCATTTATCTACAGGTTGAAATAAATGGATAAACGTATTCCAGGAGCACAACAATTGATATTATAAAAAAACAAAATTTACGTTTGTAATCTTATGTACATTGTTTTTGACTATTTAAACTCCTTAAGTCTGTTTGCTGTATTTCTATTGTGTTTAATAGAAAATATCTTTATTGCGTTTAGCGCAATTTTTATTGGATTTGCAGTTGATGGTTTACTAAAGCAAATGAAACAATTGGTTTCAATCAAAGAACTCTATTGGGGACTTTCTACTATTTTTTTAAATACCGTTGTAACGTTTACAGGTTATCTATTATATAAATATAACTTCATTCAATTTGAATTGGGATTTACTATAAGTGATTTTGTCGTAGATTTTATACTATTATTTATAGCGATGGATTTTTTGATGTATGTATTTCATTATATAGCCCATAAAATTTTATTTCTCAATCAATTCCATGAGCTGCATCATGAGTACGATTCACCCACAGCGTTTTCATTATTTGTGCTACATCCTATAGAAGTAATGGGTTTTGGAAGTATTTGGTTGATGTTATTATACCTAGGCGAATTTTCTTTCTATGCAATTATGGCCTATCTAATTTTGAATGTAATGATGGGGATGATTGGTCATCTGAGAAAAGAATTTATACCTGATTTTCTTAAAAATAACACGATGTTTAAGTGGATTGCGAATACCGGTTTTCATGTCGAACATCATCAAAACGATGTACACAATTATGGTTTTTACACGAAGGTTTGGGATCGAATATTTGGGACGTTGAAATAAATAAAATTATTGAATTGTTATTTAATTTCAACAATCCCAGTCATAACGTATTATTTTACTGCTACAATCTGTATATAACTTCCATTTAAATAGTTCAGATTTAAAGTACAAGTATTATTATTTACAATTCCCTTGCTTGAAAAATTAAACGAAGATTGATCTAACATTATAATCACTTCCATTTTTTGTAATTGTCATTTTATCTATAACAATGTCTGTCGAAGAACTATTCGCATAATCAATAATAACTTTCACTGTGTTTTTATTGAATTCGTAACAATCACATAGTCTCAATAACGAGCTATTAACAGTTATAATGCAATGTCGTTTCCTTAAGAGAATTTAGAGTGATAAAAACCTTCGTTTTTTTTCACTCTTGTATAAGGGCTCTAATAATAAAACCATCCGACCAACGGAAATTTACTCGGATTGCTGTTCAAAAATATTCGTTCATTCCTTTGATGGTTGATTACGAACATATTCAAAGAGGTTCATGGTTTTGTAATTCTATTTATTAATCTGTTAAAAGTTCTAACTGCATTTGATTTAACGTATTGAAACGAACATTCGATATTTGTACTATTCTACTATTCTATCAACAGTTAGGTAACTGTATGGTAACAGTATGGGAACTGTATGGCTAATGTATGGGGAATGTATGAAAATGAATAATATGATGTTTAATTGAATACAGCCTATTAAATGCGTAAAGGCAGTTTGTGCAAAAAAGGGGTTTTGCATCAGGATTGTATTATTTTAATAAAATTAAATCACTGGCTTTTCCTTAAGAGAATTTAGAGTGCTGATATCCTTAGTTTTGTAGTTGTTTCAAGCTTGAAAAAGAGAACTCTGATAATTTTAAATCCTCGTACTAAGAAAAAGTGGTCGAACGACTGTTCAAAATGAATGTATTTTTTATTTCCCTTTTAGGGAAACGACATTATTAGGTATTTGGAAATCACTTTCCATCACCAACCTGTTACCAATAAGCCACGAGCAGCTTTCTCTGTACATTTTTGGTATGTTGTATAGGCACGCGCAGCTCTGGTTCTTATAGACTCATTGCTTTCGTTGTTTACATATCCACTAAGTGCGTCGTGTAAGGTATATGCTTCCGGGCACATCAATCCTGTAGTCCATATAATAGGATTGGCTTTTGCTGGTTTGATGTAGGGTGAAAAATAGTTTTTACTGATGCAGGCTAAAAGAATACAATCACGTGTTTTGCCATCGGTATTTTCAACTGCATCCGATAATTTAAAATCCATTAATCCATCGTGTCCGATATACGATACAAGTTTTGCATTGCCCTGAATACCAATAGTGGTTGTATTTACAGTCATGGTAGCTTTTTTTTGCCCTGAACAACTAAAAAGAAAATCTTGTGTACACGTTTTTATGTATTTTCCATTGTATGCATCTGCAACCAAATAAACGTTTTTAGTTTTGTGTTTAAAGACTAAGCGTTCAAGCACTATGCTATCCATCTTCATTGATTTAAGTAGCGTCCATTCATTGCTTTTCTTGAAAAAGGTTTTAATACCATAGGCACACCCCCAATATAAATTATTAAATGGATCTTGACCATTACCTATTAAGGGAGGTACGGGTACAATGCCTTGATACCTATTGTCGCATAAGGCTACGAATACATGTATAGTTGTAATAGTTGTATCGAAGTGAGCATGTTGTACTTCTAATGCTTTTACGGGAGTACCAGTAAGGGATTTATTAATCAGTTTTAACTGCGCTTTGAAACAAACAACTATTAAACAAATGACTATTAGATGTAGTTTCATACGCTTTTAATTTTGAAACTGTTTTTTGTTACGAATACAATTTTGAGTATGTATATTAATTTTTTTATTCTTGAACTTTGATCGGGACATTAATGAGAACACCATCGTGCTGTGTCAATTGAATCATACATGTTCGATTATTTTTCCATTCGAAATGTATCGTTTGTTTATTGATTTCGTCTGCATAAAATTCTTGATATACTTTAGACGTTTCTCCCTTGTAGGTCATTTCAATATCCAACAACCAGGGATCCAATGAACTTGTTCTTTTACCTTGAATGGATATTTTCATTTCCTTATCCGCAGAGTAAGATTCAATCGATTTACTGATTTCTTTTGAACAAGAGCTGAGTATTGTTACGAATACTACCAATATTACTTTCCAGAGTGTCGTTTTCATCGCTTTTTTTTATACATAAGGAAGTAAAACCCCAAAAGATACAGTCTACAAATAAAAAATGTGTAAATATTTCATTTCTTGTATGAATCTGGATAAAATTCTTTTTTCCACAGAACCTTACACAAAGTCTATATGTTTTGCTTCCAAAGCTAAAATTCACGAAATTGAAAATCTATAATATTTAAGCCCTATGTCAGTCGAAAAAGTATCTTGTTTAATTATTGGTTCAGGTCCAGCTGGGTATACTGCAGCAATATATGCATCACGTGCAGGTTTAAAGCCTGTTATGTATCAAGGAGCTCAACCAGGAGGTCAGTTGATGATTACAAATGATGTTGAAAATTTCCCTGGTTATCCAGATGGTGTAGTTGGTCCAGAAATGATGGAACACTTTAAAAAACAAGCGGAACGTTTTGGTACGGATGTACGATATGGTACTATTAGTTCTGTTGATTTTACAGGTCCTGTACATAAAGTAACAGTTGATGAAAAACTTGTGGTTGAAGCAGATACGATTATTATATCTACAGGAGCAGCAGCAAAATGGTTGGGAATAGAATCTGAATCACGTTTGAATGGTCGCGGTGTATCTGCATGTGCAGTATGTGATGGCTTCTTTTTTAGAGGTCAAGATGTTGCGATTGTTGGTGCAGGAGATACGGCTTGTGAAGAAGCGAGTTATCTAGCAAAATTGTGCAAGAAAGTATATATGCTTGTACGTAAAGATAAATTTGTTGCTGCATCTGTAATTATGCAACAACGTGTATTGAATACTCCTAATATTGAAGTGTTATTCAGTACTGAAACCGATGAAATATTAGGTAAAGAAGATGTAGAAGGTATGCGTGTTCGTAATACTGTAACTGGCGAATTGCGCGAAATTGCAGTATCCGGATTCTTTGTTGCAATCGGACATAAACCCAATACAGACATCTTTAAAGGTTGGATTGATATGGATGAAAATGGATATATCAAAACAATTCCTGGTACTTCAAAAACGAATATTGAAGGGGTATTTGCTTGTGGAGATGCACAAGATCATGTATACCGTCAAGCAGTAACAGCTGCAGGTACTGGTTGTATGGCAGCCTTAGATTCTGAAAGATATTTAGCTGCAAAAGAAGCAGTAACAGCATAAATAATAAGACATGCGTATATTCCTATTTATATTCTTTTTTGGTTTTTTGTTGTCTGTTCAAGCACAACATCCCAAAAAAGGAGATAAAGACTTTGATAAAACTCAAGCTCCAGCAGTTGAGTATAAAACACCCAATATGGACGATATTCTCTTTACAGATGAAATCGTTGATACAGTAGCAGGTGGTATACAAACCAATTATAGTTTTGATGCTGAAAAGGATTGGACAATGATTGAAGAAGATACGGCTGCTTGGGAAGAAGGAGAAGAAGTTGGTGAAGATGAATTTGTTGTTGTAGAAGTAGAAGAGCAACAGCGATTTGATTCCACATGGGTTACCATTGCTCAATATTACTCTGTTTGGGATACCCGTTCAATAGATCCGTATAAAATTGACCCATCAGATTTTAAGGATACCATTTCAATGGTATTGTACGATTCATTGGAAGGTCATTATTGGTCCATGCCTTTAAGTCAAAGTAGAATCAACTCCAATTTCGGTATGCGTTCACGCTGGCATTATGGTACAGATCTACATCTTGAAATTGGAGACCCTGTTATGGCTGCATTTGATGGGATTGTTCGGATTGTACAATACAATGCCGGCGGTTATGGATACTATATTCTGGTGCGTCATTATAATGGATTCGAAACATTATATGCCCATTTAAGTAGACAAGATGTTAAAGTGGGACAAATTGTAAAAGCCGGCGAAGTTATCGGTTTAGGTGGTAATACAGGTCATAGCAGTGGCCCACATTTACATTTTGAAGTACGTTATGCTGGTAATGCTTTCAATACAACCTATATGTATGATTATCCAAATCATCGATTACGAACTGCTAATTTCTCTTTATTGCCAGAGCATTACGCGTACGCTAAAGAAGCACGTAAAGTATATTATCATACCGTAAGGTCTGGACAAACATTAAGTACAATTAGTAGAAAATACGGCGTATCTGTTTCTCAAATTTGTAAGTTGAACCACATTACTACACGTACAGTTATCAACGTTGGTAGAAGATTACGCATAAGATAGTATGATTCAAAAAGTTGACATTTTAGTATTTGCAGCGCATCCAGATGATGCGGAGTTAGGTTGCTCCGGAACCATATTGAATCAAATTCATAAGGGTAATAAAGTAGCTATTGTCGATTTAACAAAAGGGGAGTTGGGTAGTCGCGGAACGGCAGAAATACGTTCTCAAGAATCCGCAGCATCTACAAAAATATTAGGATTGACAGCACGTATGAATGCTGAATTTGCAGATGGTTTCTTTGAATCGGATAAAGAACATTGTTTGAAATTAGTTGAATATATTCGTTTTTTTCAGCCAGAAATAGTTTTATGCAATGCAATTCATGACCGCCATCCCGATCATGGGAATGGCTCTGTACTTGCTTCTAGAGCATGCTTTCTAGCTGGTTTGATTAAAATTGAAACCACGTGGATGGGCGAGAATCAGCTCGCTTGGAGACCTAAGAATGTATACCATTATATTCAAGATCGATATATTCAACCCGATTTTGTTGTTGATATCAGCAATCATTGGGAAGAAAAAATGAATTGCATATTGGCTTTTAAATCTCAATTTTATAATCCTGAAACCAATTTAAATGGCGAACCTCAAACCTATATTTCTGGGAAAGGTTTTTTACAATCAGTTGAATCTCGGGCGAGAGAGTTTGGTCATTCCATTGGTGTGGATTACGGTGAAGGCTTTACGAAAGAGAAGCAGTTGGGAGTCATTGATATCTTTGATCTTATTTGAGATAAATTCCAAAACACAAAAAACAAATCCCAAACGACTTTCAAATTCGTTTGGGATTTGTTTTTTGTGTTTTGGAATTTACCAGTTCAAGGGCATATCCTATAAATTTCCCATTCACCTTTTTCATCCAATTCATATACAATACGATCGTGTAAGCGACTAGGTCTTCCTTGCCAAAATTCAATATAGTTTGGTGTTAAGGCATAGCCTCCCCAATGTGATGGTCTAGGAACGACGGAACCTTCAGGATATTTTTGTTGATATTCTAGAACCTTATCTTCTAATTCTTTTCTAGAGGTGATCTTTTTACTTTGGTCCGAAACCCAAGCACCGATTTTACTGCCGTAGGGACGACTTTCAAAATACCCATCCGATTCAGAAGGATCAACTTTTAATATAGATCCTTCAATGCGAACTTGTCTCTCGAGTTCGGGCCAAAAGAAATTGATAGCTGCAGAAGTCTGTGTTGCTAAATCTAGACCTTTATGACTAGTATAATTTGTGTAAAATATAAACTGATCTTTTTCAATTCCTTTTAATAAAACAATTCGTGAGCTTGGCTGGCCGTTTGGGTTTACTGTAGCAAGATTCATCGCAGTAGACTCTAATGCACCGGCTTCCATTGCTTGATTTAGCCACGTTTCAAATTGCTTGATTGGTGATCGAGCAACATCTTTGCAATCCAAATTTCTGGAAGAGTATTCAATTCTTATATCTGCAAGGTTTGTTTTCATATTCAAATGTACATCCAAAATCGTGTTTAAGAAATTTCATATGAATTAGTTTTGAACAGTTCCGTCTGAATTGTAGTACATCCATCCACTTGATTTAACTCCATTGGAATAATCACCTTCTGAGGAAATTTGCCCGTTTGAATAATAATATTTCCAAGTGCCACTTTCTTTATTGTTTTGATAATTCCCTTCTTCTTTAATTTGACCAGAAGGATAATAAAACTTCCAATATCCACTTAATTGCCCGTTGGAGTAGTTTCCTTCTTTCATCATAAGTCCATTAGCATAATATTGTTTCCAATATCCAGAAGGACTGCCATTTTGATAGTTTCCTTCAGAACTCATTACATACGAATTCGGATAATAAAACCGTGTATAACCGTTAATATTATAGTAGGCATAAGGAACAACATAGCGGCCTGTATCTGGAACATAAGAATAATTGGGGCGTGGTGGTTCATTGTGTGATGATCTGTTACAGGAAGCGAGGGAAGATGCAATAGCGATTAAACCAATTATAATTAGTTTAACATTCATTTTAATTTTCATAAAGGGTAGCTTAGTAAAAGAGTGATTGATAAACAGTGATTGATAAACAGTGATTGATAAACAATACTGATATTTGAATTTACAAAGAATAAATATAGAAATAGAATGAATCTGATAATAAAAACACGTTATTTTTTACATCATTCACATTTTTTTCGATATTGAAGTATATATGTACGAACCATTAAGAATTTGTTAGAAAGAGGAAAAATATTGATTTCAGAACCTTTTTTAGGTGACGCTACCTTTGAACGTAGTGTTGTATTATTGTGTGAACATAATGATAATGGAGCATTTGGCTTTATGTTAAACAAGTCTACTAGCTTAACTATTAATGCAGTACTAGAAGAAACCGTACCATTTGAGCAAGATTTATTTCTAGGCGGACCTGTGGCCCAAGATTCATTGTTTTTTTTAATACGCCAAGAAGAGGCAATTTTAAATGGTGCGATGCACATCAAAGACGACCTCTATTGGGGAGGAGATTTTGAGCATTTAAAAGTATTAATAAAAGAAGAGGTATTGGATATTAATAATTGTCGATTTTTTTTAGGATATTCGGGTTGGAGTGAGGAACAATTAGAGGCTGAATTAGAAAATGATTCATGGATTGTAACAGATATTCATTCGGAAGAAATGTTTGTAAAAAATCCTCAATCCATGTGGCAAACTATATTACGAAATATGGGAGGGGAATATAAAGCCCTTTCGAACTATCCAATTGATCCAAGGTTAAATTAAATAAAATAATAGCGTGATGAGTATTTCTGATGAATTGCATAATGAGTTTGAAGATTCGGTAGATGTAGCGAACCAAGATGATGTACAGAAACAAGATTTTAGTCAATTTACTAAAAGTGAATTAGTAGATTTTTTAGAACAGTTTAAACCCGAAGCGAATTTTCAGGAAGCAAATTCAGTATTAAAAAATGTGCGTCAACAATACGACCATCTATTTGAGCAAGAAGAGCAAACAGCTTTGGAAAAGTTTGTTGCAGACGGCAGTTTAGCAGATGATTTCAAATTTAAAAAAGATGAGCGCTCTGTAGCGTTTGATGCTGCATTCACAGCCATAAAAGAAAAAATTTCTGCTCATTATTCAAGTTTAGAAAAACAAAAAACAAAAAATTCTGAAATAAAGAATTCTATTCTTGAACAGATGCGTGCAATTATTGCATCTGAAGAAAGTGCAGAATCATTTCAATCGTTTAAAAAACTTCAAGATACATGGAAAGCTACAGGGCAAGTGCCACTTGCTGAAGCCAAAGAGTTATGGGCAAACTACCAGGCCCTGACGGATATGTTTTACAACAACCGCAGTGTATATTTTGAATTAAAAGAATTAGATAGAAGAAAGAATCTAAGTTTAAAACAAGAGATTATTTCAAAAGTAGAGCAGTTATTAGATCATCCAAATGTACAGTCAGCATTTAATGAGTTAAGGAAATTGCAGGATGAATTTAGAAATATTGGTCCTGTTCCAAAAGAAGATCACGAAAATCTTTGGGCTAAATTAAAGCACTTTTCCGATGCAATATTTGCAAAGCGTAAAACATTTTTAGAAGATCTAGACAAAGCAAAAGTTGCGAACCATGAATTAAAAGTAGCACTTGTTGAAAAGTTAAAGGAGTTTGAAGAATTTACTACTGAAAAAATTGATGAGTGGAAAGTTAAAACAGCTCACATTTTAGAAATTCAAGAATCTTGGAAAAAGATTGGACAAGTTCCAGAAGATAAAGTAAAAGATTTATCAAAAGAGTTTTGGGCTATTGGCAAAAAGTTCTTTTCAAACAAGAATACGTTCTTTAAAAAATTAGATGATAAGCGACAAGAAAATCTAGAGCAAAAAATGATTTTATGTGAAAAGGCAGAGGCTTTAAAAGATAATCAAGATTTTGCAGAAACATCTAGAAGCATTATTCAGTTACAGAAAGAATGGGCTAAAATTGGACAAGTACCTATTAAGTTTAAGGACACAATATTCGCTAGATTTAAATCTGCTTGTGATTATTTCTTTCAACAACAACGTGATTTAAAAGTACAAGCAGAAAGTGCGTTGATTGAAAATCTAAAAAATAAGGAAGCGTATTTAAAAGAATTGCAAACGAAGGTAAAATCTACCGTTGTTGATACAGAAGAAACGTTGCTTTCCTATATTGATCAATGGGAAACGTTGGGTTTTGTACCTATGGAGCAGAAAAAAGCATTACAAGATTCGTTTAGAGATGTATTGTTCGCAGGTATTGAAAAAATGCCTTTAGATAGCGAAGCAAAAGAAAAACTTCAGTTGAAAATTGAAGTGAAACAAGGCGGTACGAAAAATGTTGAAGGCTTGATGAAAGATTTACAACGCAAAGCTGCAACTGTGAAAGCCGAAATAGAACAGTATAATAATAACATGGCTTTCTTTGCTAATTCTACCAAAGCGTCTGCATTAAAAGAACAAGTGCAAACTAAAATTTCAGAAGCAGAGTTGGAGTTGAAAAAATTGCTCGCAAAAATTAATATCTTAAAAGGATAAGTTGCCCATTCGATATGTTAAAAGAGCTTGTTCTAATAGTAGAACAAGCTCTTTTTGTTTTCGTATGTGATAGTTAACTTAAACAGATGTATGTCCTGAATCTGAGAAATATGTAATGGATTTAATTTCAATATAAATGCGTTTAATTTCAGGGAATTTAGTTCGAATATCCTTTTCAATTTGATCAATATGATTGGCTAGTTCATTCATTTTTAAGTCTTCTTTAAATTGAACATCTAAGGCCAATAAAATATCCTTTGGGCCAAATTGCAGCGTAAGTGGACTTCTAAAAAATACTACTGCAGGATTCTCTTTTATTATTTCAACGATTTTTTCGATTAAAACGGGATCCGCACTTTCTCCAATTAATAAACTTTTGGTCTCAAAAGCCAACATAAAAGATAAGCTTGCTAATATGCAACCAATGACGATGGATGCAATACCATCTATGTAGGGATTGTTTAGGGTATGTCCTAGGTAAACTCCTAGAAATGCCACAATAAGACCTAATATATCAGCAGCATCTTCAAAGAGAATGCTAAACGTGCCTGGGTCTTTACTATCTTTAATTGCTCTGTAAATAGGTTTATTTGGATTGTCCGTTTTGAATTTTTTTACTGCAACATATAAGGAAGCGCCACTTAATACAAAGGCAACAGCGATTACAATATAATTCCAATACGGATCTTCTATAGCTTCTGGATGCTGAATATGTAGAATGCCTTCATAGATAGACATTCCACCACCTATTGCAAACAAGGATATGGCAACAACCATACTCCAAAAATACAACTCTCTACCATAACCAAATGGATGGTTCGGTGTAGCAGGTTTTTTACTTCTATAATCGCCAAATAATAACAATGCCGTATTGCCTGTGTCCACTAACGAGTGAATCCCTTCTGAAAGCATGGCAGAACTTCCCGTTATAGCTGCTGCGATAAATTTAAAAATTGCAATCAATAAATTGGATGCAAAAGCACCAATGATAGCAATGTTCGATTCTCCTTTTGACATATTGATTTTTTCTTCAATCTAATGTATAAATAAAATAAGACTCTTAATAAAAATAAGTAGCAAATTAATATGAATGCGTATTCAACAGCATTAGGTATTCAATAGTGTTGTTGAATTGAACTACTAACGCATGTTGATTTTTTTTAAAAAGATATTCCATCAAACGTAATTCTATATTAAAACACGTTAGATGTATGTGTTTTAATATAGATTTGTAAATAAAAAAATATATGTAATCAGAAGTATGTATTAAATCCTTAATTTGTCATACATATATAGGTCAGTAATAAATGGAAGGATTCATTGCATTTGAAAAATAGCAACTATGCAAATTAAAACGTGTAGTAAATGTACTGAATTACTTCATTGCGGTAGCTCAGACGGTTCGTGTTGGTGTATGGCGTATCCATCTATTCCAATTGCGGATGCAGAAATGGATTGCTTATGTCCAACCTGTTTGGCTATAGCACTCAAGCAAAATGAAAGCAACGTAGATGCCATTCAGCAGGATTATTATATTGAAAATGGTATGTGCGTATTTACTAAATTCTATCATCTTAAAAGAGGATACTGCTGTCAAAATGGATGCAGGCATTGTCCCTACGGTTTTAAAAGGTAATTTAATGGAGCTAAAAGATAAAGCAATTTTTTGTTGGAGTGGAGGAAAAGATTCTGCTTTTGGTTTATATAAAATACTACAGGAAGCAAAGTATGATGTTTTGTATTTGTTGACCACCATCAATGATGATTACAAGCGCGTATCTATGCATGGCGTTCGCGAGGAAATGCTTGATAAGCAAATTGAATCGATAGGTATACCTGCTTTAAAGGTTCGTGTTATTGATGGTACGTATGATGAATATGAACGGTTGATGCACTCTGTTTTGATGCGCGCAAAATCAGAAGGAATTACGCATGTTATTTTTGGCGATATTTTTTTAGAAGATTTACGCAGTTATAGAGAAGATAATTTAAAGAAAGTAGATTTAATAGGAGTATTCCCGTTATGGAAGAGCGATACGAGTATATTGATAAATGAATTTTTAGATCATAAATTTAGAACAATTACCTGCTGCATCAGTGATGTACACTTAGATCAATCGTGGGTTGGTCAAGAAATTACTACTTCGTTTATTGCAGCCTTGCCCGAACAGGTAGATCCTTGTGGTGAAAATGGGGAGTATCATACTTTTTGTTTCGACGGACCTCTTTTCAAAAAAACCATTGATTTCGTATTGGGAGAACAGGTGTACAAACCCATCCAACTTAAAAATGATGATGAAGAAATTTTAGAAACGACTCAAACAAACGGATTTTGGTTTTGTGATATTCTACCTATTTAAAAAAAAATAATTTAAAATGGAGCCATTAAAGAATATGTTTTCCCCAGCATTTATTGCTGATGTAGCCGATTCATTTAAGAAAGTGAATTCCAAATTGAATGAAAAGAAATTCATAAACGCAATATTCAATGCAGGCTGGGAACACAAAGAATTGAAGCAGCGCATTCGGCATATTTCAACTGTAGTGCATCAATTTTTGACACACGATTTTTCAAAAGATAGTGATGTTCTCATTTCTTGGGTGCATGCATTAAAAGAAGAACAGGGCGAGAAACAAAGTCTTGAATATATTTTTCTTGCAGATTTTATAGAAGTTTATGGTCAACAAGACCTTGCACAGTCATTAAAAGCGATAGAAGAAATTACCCAATTTACCAGTTGTGAATTTGCTATACGTCCCTTTATTATAAAAAGCCCAGAGAAAGTAATGAAGCAAATGTTGAAATGGTCGAAACATAAAAATCACTATGTTCGACGTTTGGCAAGTGAAGGATGCCGGCCTAGATTACCATGGGGAATGGCAATACAAGCGTTTAAAAAGGATCCATCTTTCATTATACCCATATTAGAAAACTTAAAAGAAGATACGACATTATACGTTCGGAAAAGTGTTGCCAATAACTTAAATGATCTTACTAAAGACAGTCCAACTATAGTAATCGATTTAATGAAACAATGGAAAGGGAAATCTGTTGATACCGATTGGATCATTAAACATGGAGCAAGAACGTTATTGAAAGCCGCGAATCAAGAAGTATTGACATTGTTTGAAATTGACCCAAGAATTAAATGCAGTGTCGTTGATTTTAAGTTACATCAAAAAGAAATTAAACTAGGAGGTGCACTCACATTCTCTTGCATATTGAAAAATGATTCTAAAAAAGAGCAACGATTTAGAATTGAATTTGCAATTTTTTATATGAAATCCTCGGGCAAACTAAGTCGCAAGCTTTTTAAGATAAATGAGAACGTTCATTCCAAAGATGCGATTATTTCGATTACCAAAACGCTTTCATTTAAAGATTTGACTACCCGCAAACATTACGAAGGAAGCCATAAAATTGCCATAGTGGTAAATGGGAATGAAGTTTGTGAAAAGGAATTTATGATTGTGGCTTAATAAAAGTGTTTTTACAAAGCATACTGTTTCTTTAATTTATATCCTTACGTTCGGATTTGGGAAATAAAAAAATGTAATCGGAATAAATGAATCGCAACTAACCTTTTTTATAAGTCAACTTGTACGTTGTATAAGGTTCCGTTCATAATAAAATTAATCGTGAAAAATTTTTCTGATATTGAAATTAATCGAAAGGCTGATACTTTCGGAAATCCTTTAAGCTCACCTGTGATGGTTACTTTTTCATCTGTTTCAATAATTTCATCTATTATTAATACACCATTAAAATACAATTGGTATACATCGGATTTTCCTTCTTGTAAATACCATTGATGTGTTGCTGTAAAATTATTTTTATCGCCTATAATTTTCTCTAAGGTATCTGCCGATAATTTTTCACTTGAATAGCCAATACCCAACAATTGAGTCATTGTAGAGTCCGTGCTTCCTTCTGTAAGTAATGCTTTTTGATTCGGAATGTATATTAGATTGGCACCTTGCATCGCTGCTTGTATACGCAATTGGGCATAACGTTTTTCAAGATATTTTTTTTGACCACTTAATTCGTAATTAAAAGGAACTTGTAGTTCTGATATCTTAATTGTGTGAAGCGTATCGTCAGGAGTAAAACTTGTGACCACGTCATTGAAATTTGAAACACCTTCAATGTGTTTCAATCGGATGTCTTCTTTTATAGAGAATGATTTTCCATTTTTATAAATAATTTTATCAACTTCTTTTTTTGAAATATGTAAGAGCTCTTTAGAATTAACGAGTCTGTATTTTATGGAATCTGTTTGGATTTTTATAACAGTACAACTGATTTTATTGGTATGTGTAACAAGCGTATCTGTCTGTGCTGCTAAAGACAGATGTAGTAAAAATAAAACAAAAACGTAAATGGTCTTATTCATGCGTTGGCATTCATTTGTAATGAAACGACAAAATTCATACCATGGTATGCGTTGAAGATACTTATTGAATGAATAATTCATTTGGAAAAGAAATTAAGCCTTACGCTCAATTTCTTTCAAATTGTCCATTTTTTTGTTTCTTAAGAATCCGTTGATATCTTCAAAGTGCTCTTTTATGCGCTTATTGCCAAACTCGAAAACTTTAGTAGCCAAACCACTTAAGAAATCTCTATCGTGAGATACTAAAATAATAGTACCGTCAAAAGCGAGTAGTGCTTCTTTTAAAATGTCTTTGGTTTTGATATCCAAGTGATTGGTAGGTTCATCGAGAATCAGCAAATTAACCGGCTCTAACAATAATTTAATCATTGCCAAACGTGTTTTTTCTCCACCGGAAAGTACTTTTACTTTTTTAGCAGAAGCTTCGCCGCCAAACATAAAAGCACCTAAAATATCTCTTATTTTAGTACGTATGTCACCAACAGCAATATTATCTACTGTTTGGAATACCGTTAAATCTTCATCTAATAACGACGCTTGATTTTGAGCAAAGTATCCAATCATAGAATTGTGTCCCATTTCCAACTCACCATCAAATTCCAATTGTCCCATGATGGCTTTAATCAGTGTGGATTTACCTTCACCATTTTTACCTACGAAAGCAACCTTTTCTCCACGTTCAATTGTCAAAGATGCATTTTGAAATACAATATGTTCGCCGTACTTCTTTGTAAGGTCGCGTACAATAACGGGGTAATTCCCCGAGCGTGGGGCAGGAGGGAATTTTAAACTTAAAGACGACGTATCAACTTCATCTACTTCAATAGGCTCAAGCTTTTCAAGCATTTTGACACGTGATTGTACTTGTAGTGTTTTAGAATATGTACCCTTAAAACGATCCACAAATTCCATGGTGTCAGCAATAAAACGCTGTTGTTCATCAAATGCTTTTTGTTGATGTTGTCTGCGTTCTTTTCTTAATTCTAAGTAATGCGAATAGTTAACTTTATAATCATAAATGCGTCCCATTGTTAATTCAATAGTGCGATTTGTGATATTATCTACAAAGGTTTTATCATGCGAAATAAGCATTACAGCTTTGGCATTGTTCACTAAAAAATCTTCTAACCATTGAATCGATTCAATATCCAAATGGTTGGTAGGTTCATCTAACAAAATCAGATCGGGTTTTTGCAAGAGAATTTTTGCTAATTCAATGCGCATTCTCCAACCACCACTAAACTCCGAACAAGGTCGTGTAAAATCTTCACGCATAAAGCCTAAACCCAATAAGGTTTTTTCAACTTCTGCATCAAAGTTTACTTCTTCAATGGAATAGTATTGCTCGCTTGCTTCGGAAACGCGCTCAATTATTTTCATATACGCATCCGTTTCATAATCGGTACGCGTTTCTAATTGATAGTTTAATTCATCGATTTCTTTTTTTAAAGCTAAAATAGTTCCAAATGCTTTTGATGTTTCTTCAAACACATTACTATCATCTTTAACCAATAAATGTTGCGGTAAATAGGCAATAACTGCACCGTTTGGAGCGGTTACTTTACCTTTGGTAGGTTTGTCTACACCTGCTATAATCTTTAGCATTGTTGATTTTCCCGCACCATTTTTACCCATTAATGCAATACGATCTTTTTCATTAATGTTAAATGTAACATCACTAAATAAAACGTTACCACTAAAGGCAACTGCTAAGCCATCTATCGAAATCATGAAAATAAATTTAAGGGTGTAAAGATAGATAAAAAATCGTGCTTAATTCAGTGGAATTGAAAGAGAGGATTTCTTCAATAGTTGCTTGTATGTGTGTATTTGAAAATCTTTTTTTGTAAATGTAGTGAGCTTTTGAATGTAGTAGGTAATGTGTAATTCTTTAATAAATAGTTAATTATGTTTAATAGTTGTTTCTTTTTATGAATGTTAGTTACCCTCAAATGCTAATGAGTTATGTCTTTTAAATATGAATTAATTGCATTATATTTAGTATGTATAGTATGTAACGATTTCAATCTTATTAAAAAAAAATAAATAATTATTCTATGAAATGGCAAAATAGACGTGGTAGCAACAATGTGGAAGATAGAAGAAGCTTTGGTGGTACTGGTGGGAAAATGATTTTTGGTGGCGGAGCAGTGGGTATTATTTTCATCCTAGTACAATTGTTTTTAGGTGGCGATAATCCGGATTTATTAAATCAAATTCAACAACAAGTTTCTGTTGGTCAACAAGAACAGACATCTGAACCTTTAAGCGCCGAAGATCAAGAAATGGGTAATATGGTTTCAGTAATGCTTGCAGATAACGAAGAAGTATGGAACAAACTATTTGCTGAAGCAGGAAAAACCTATGTCGAACCAAAGCTTGTATTATTTCGTAATTCTACAGAATCGGGTTGTGGAAATGCAAGTTCCTCGATTGGACCCTTTTATTGTCCTGCCGATCAAAAGGTATATATCGACTTAGGTTTTTTTGACGAGTTGAAAGATAAGTATGGTGCTAAAGGAGGTGATTTTGCTATTGCTTATGTAATTGCGCATGAAATAGGCCACCATGTACAAAACTTATTAGGTGTTTCAAACGAAGTAGACAAACAACGCCAACAATTAAGTGAAAAGGAATTTAATAAGTTATCTGTTGCAGTAGAGTTGCAAGCTGATTTTTATGCCGGTGTTTGGGCAAACCACGATCAAGATATGAATAACGTCTTAGAAGCAGGTGATATAGAGGAAGCAATTAGTGCTGCCAGTGCAGTGGGTGACGATCATTTGCAGAAGATGGCACGTGGTTCAGTACAACCAGATGCCTTTACTCATGGAACGTCTGAGCAACGTGTGTATTGGTTTAATCGAGGATTCAAAACCGGTGATATGAACGAAGGGAATACATTTAAAGAACTTTTATGAAAACTAAAACTACAGCTATGAAACCTCAATTTGATTTAATCCGAAAAACCCGCAGTTTCTTATTGGATGCAGTAAAAGATGTTTCAAATGATCAGTTTAATAAAATTCCGCAAGGGTTTAAAAATAATATCATTTGGAATATGGGACATATAATAGCCGCACAGCAAGGATTGTGTTATGTTCGATCGAATGTTCCTATAGTTGTAGATGAAGGTTATATGAAGTTATTTAAACCAGATACAAAACCAGAAGGTCAATTATCTGCAGACGCAATTGATACATTAAAGAAGCTTATGTTGCCTATAGTTGATCGTTTAGAAACGGATTATAGGCAGCAATCCTTTGCAGCTTTTAAACCGTTTAAAAATAGATATGGAGTAGAAATTCAAACGATAGAAGATGCACTCAATTTTTTAGTGTATCATGATGGAGTTCACTTTGGATGCATTATGGCCTTGAAAAAAATGATATAATATTAAATATTTCACAAAAAAAGGCTCTGAGTAAATCAGAGCCTTTTTTTGTGAAATGATTCATGGTACAACTGCTTATTGATCATACTGTTGTTGCATTGTTTTTTTAAATCGTTTGAACACTTCTGTATTTTTCAACGAATCTGTTTCGATTTCTAATATCTTTCCAAACATGGACGGTTGAAAGAATCCTTCAATGGATTTATTTAAATCGTTAAAGTTTTTACAAAGCGTATATTCAAGGCTGTGTTCAATGGCTAGATTTTTTGCATTCAACTTTTGTTTGGTTTCAAAAAACTCGTCTAGCTCTGGTAGCGAAGACGGTCCATCTATCATACGGAAGATGCCCCCGCCATGATTGTTTAATAAAACAATACGTAAATTAGAAGGCTTGTAATTATTCCAAAACGCATTCCGATCGTAAAAGAATGCTAAATCACCTGTTATAATGGTAACGAGTTGAGGTGTTTTTAGGGCATATCCATAAGCAGTACTGATTACACCATCAATGCCACTTGTACCTCTATTTGCAAATACTTCAACCGAACGTTGATGTATTCCAATGGTATTCACATAACGGACAGACATGCTATTGGCAACGTGTAATTTTGTATAGGAAGGCACATTCTGCAATACATCGGCAATCGCTGAAAATTCATTAAAAACGTTTTCTTTTTTATTGAAGTCTCGAATTGCAGGCATGATGTGGGTTTGCTGTTGCATCCATCGTTGTAAATAATGCTCTTGGCTATCCGATGCTATTGACGTGTTGGATAAGAAATCAGAAATGTGCACAGGTATTATTTCACTTAATTGTTGAAACACATCTGCAGTTGTCACATCCGGACCGATATACCAATGATGGGTAGAAGCGTTGCTGCGGATAAATTTTTTCAACCATTTTGAAATTAGGGCTCCTCCAAATGAAATAACTAAGTCTGGCTTTAATTCTTCCAAAGCATCCACAGGTATTGAGGTTAACATGGTATCGTGCATCTGAATGACGTTTCGTAAACCATGTAAATTTGATACCACTTCACCTATAAAGGGCGCTTGTATATTACCAATTTTTAAACGCAACGAATCATCGTAGGCATGTTGTCCAGCTATAAATATAATTTTCTTATACCCATTTAACCTATGTTGTAGGAGTTTCCATTGCGCTTCATTTAAGCTATTTGTAGGTTGTTCGCGCTTAATAACTGTTGGCTCATCTGAAAATTGAATTTCACCTTTAGGATAAAAAGGTTCTCTGAATGGGATGTTTATATGAACAGGACCTTTCGGATACGATTCCGAAATAATTATTGCTTCGTTAACTTTACGATACGTTTCCCATTGAGTGGCTTCAATTTCATGTTCAGCAGATAATTGAAAAAAAGCTTTGGTATGTTTGCCATAAATTTCTTGTTGCTGTATGGTTTGTCCATCGTTTTGGTCAATCCATTCCGGCGGTCTATCTGCAGACAACACAATCAGTGGCACACGTTGATAAAATGCTTCTACGATTGCTGGAGCATAATTATATAAAGCAGAACCAGATGTGCAAATGAGCACAGTAGGTTTGCGGGATTGTAAAGACATACCTAACGCAATAAATGCAGCCGAACGCTCGTCTGGAACTACTTTGATTTGCAATTTTTTATGACGTGCAAAAGCAATGCTTAATGGAGCACAACGAGAGCCTGGCGAAAGTACCACATCTGTAACACCATGCTGAAAAAGTATTTCGGGTATATCGTATATTGCTTGCACGGTTAAAATCGATTTAAATTCAGATTGTTAATTTACTAAAAACTGCACCAATCACATTCATTTTCAACTCCGTTTCTTCAAATTCTTTCTCTGCGTCTGAATCTGCTGTAATGCCAGCACCTGCGTAAAGCGTTATTTTATCCGCATGGATGTTGGCACAACGAAGGGTGACAAATAAAAACGTTTCTTTTTCAATATTAACAGGTCCAGAATATCCACTAAATAGTTTTCTATCGAAGGATTCATTGTGTGCTATGAAATCTAATGCGGATACTTTAGGCATACCACATACGGCAGACGTTGGGTGCAAGAGCTCAAGCATGGTAGTACCAATCTCCGACATATTTACTTCTGTTGTATGAGCCGTAAATTCTGTTTTTAGATGCAGGATGTTGCCAGCTTGTATGGTTCGAGGGCCGATCTCCACATAATTACGCAAACGAATGGTTTTGAAACAGCCAATAATGTATCTGGATACTAAGGCTTGTTCTTCAATTTCTTTATGTGTCCAAGAAACGTCTCTAACAGGTATAGCTGGGTTGTATTTTTGGGTGCCGGCTAAAGCAACCGTTTTAAAGGTACCTGCAGCATCCGTGGTTAATAATAATTCAGGCGTGGCAGTGATCCAAAGCCCAATCTCTGGTTGATAGAATGCAGCTATACAGGAATGCGGATACGAAGCGCGTAATTCGAGTAATACTTTTTCTAGCGCTTCTACAGGCGCATCTATGGTTTTTGAACGCGATAAAACAACTTTCTGAAATTTTTCATCTTGAATACATTGTTTTGCTTTATCAACACCACTTATATAAAATTCGCTTGTCGTTTCTTCTGTATTGGTATGCTTCTTTAAAAAATGTGTAATAGAAGTATCGGTATTATTAAGATACGTTTCAAAGGATTCAAATGCGTTTTCAGAGCCGTCTTTAATTTGTATTGTTATTGTTTTATCTAAAACAATATGCATGTTATTTTTTATGAGGTATTTTTTTTTATTGCTATTAAATGGAGCAATTAAATAACCCGATTCTAATGTATGTATGGAGGGGGATCTATCTTCTGATAGGAGTGTAGCGTCTTGATCTAGTAATATATCCCACTTAGAAGATTCAGGCTTTGACCAACATGCTAGTGAATAACCATGTTCTAAGGCAAAGCACAAACTACCCTTAATGAGTTTTTCTTTACTTAGGCTTGTTATAGAATCGATTATTTTTGAACTTGAATAATTCATTTTATTTTTTATCCAATACCATTACGGTGAGTCTGCTGCTGCAAACAAGTTGACCTTTATCGTTTACAATATCAATATTCCAGATATGGGTTTTAGAACCTTCATGTATCAATATCGCTTTCCCAGTTACAAATCCTTCCTTTGCTGCTCGAATGTGATTGCAAGAAATGCTTAAACCTACACAAGCTTGGGTATTGGGATCAACACATAAATAAGAACCGATACTTCCTAAAGATTCAGCCAATACTGCAGATGCACCACCATGCAACAATCCCATAGGTTGTTTGGTTCTTTTGTCAACAGGCATTGTTCCACAGATATAATCTGTACCAACTTCTGTAAATACAATTTCTAAGTGCTCTCCAATCGTATTGGCACTCATTTTATTTAACTCTTCTAGAGGTATATTTGTATTTATCATTATACTTGCATGTACGTTTACAAAGGCTAACAAAAGTAAAATAATTTTGAGTACCAAAAAAATATACCTCGTCCGTCACGGACAAACAGATTTCAATTTGAAAGGCATCGTTCAAGGAAGTGCTGTCAATTCTTCTCTAAATGATACGGGTAGAGCACAAGCGATGTGTTTTTACGAAGCCTATAAGCACATTGATTTTGATGTTGTATATACTTCAGCATTAAATAGAAGCATAGAATCTGTACAATCGTTTATTGATCAGTCTATTCCTCATTCGATGCGTGCGGGACTCAATGAAATCAGTTGGGGCGAAATGGATGGTAAGTTAGCGACGGATACCGAACACAATGAATATAAGGAATTATTACGGCGTTGGAAAGAAGGTGATATCGAATTTAAAATGTGGGGAGGAGAAAGTCCGGTCGATGTACAAAAACGACAAATGCCTGTTGTGGAAGAAATTTTGCAATCTACGCATGAAACCATATTGATTTGTATGCATGGACGTGCCATTCGAATTCTTTTAAGTCTACTGACTAATACCAGTTTAACGAAGATGGATCAATTTGAACACGGTAATTTGTGTTTGTATGTGCTTGAAATACAAAAAAATGAGGTCACCATTGTTCATAAGAACGATCAAAAGCATTTAGATCATCTTTGATTCTCTTTCTCATTCAATAAATAGAGAATGGGTTGAGGACAATTTAATTTTGAATAACAAGACTAATTTAGAGCAATGTTCTAGATAACAGTTGTTTAATTGCTGATTCTCTCTGGGTACGTAAAATGGAAACAATACAAAGTACAGGTACCTGCATAATTTATATACTTAGTAGTGGGAATTTATTGTAAAAAACGTATTTTTGAATTCGAAGAATACGTTTAATCTCTATATAAGATAATGGCTGAATTGATTAGAATGCCTAAAATGAGCGATACCATGACTGAAGGTGTTATCGCTGCATGGCACAAAAAAGTAGGAGATAAGGTGAAGTCCGGAGACCTTTTAGCGGAAGTTGAAACGGATAAGGCTACCATGGAAATGGAATCGTATGAAGATGGAATACTCTTACATATTGCTGCGGAAGCAAAAACTGCTGTACCGATTGATGGTGTTATTGCAATCATAGGTAAAGAAGGTGAAAATATAGATGCATTATTAGCTGAAATCAAAGGCGGTGGTAAGCCTGCAGATGCTCCTAAAGCAGAAGCAAAAGCAGAAGAACCTGCAAAATCTGCTGAAGCAACAAGTGCGCCAGCCGTTGATTTATCTTCTATTAAGGCAGAAGCGATATTGATGCCTAAAATGAGCGATACAATGGTTGAAGGAACGATTGTAGCTTGGCATAAAAAAGTAGGTGACGCTGTTAAATCAGGCGAATTATTAGCAGAAGTAGCTACTGATAAGGCGACCATGGAAATGGAATCCTATGAAGATGGTACACTGTTACACATTGAAATTAAAGAAGGGGAAGCTGTTCAGATTGACGGATTGATTGCAATCATCGGTGAAAAAGGAACAGATGTAACTCCAATTATCAATGCATATAAAAATGGCGGTAAGCCTTCCGCTGCACCTGTAGCAAAAGAAGCTGCTAAATCTGATACTGCTTCTGCACCAGCTAGTGCTAGTGCTCCAGTTGCTCATGGTTCTTCTTCGGATGATCGATCAAAAGTTTCTCCATTAGCGCGTAAGATTGCGTCTGATAAAGGAATCGACATCAAACAAGTGAAAGGGTCTGGTGATCATGGTCGTATTGTAAAACGCGACATTGAAAACTTCAAAGCATCTGATGCTGCTCCGGTTGCCAAAGGTGCTAGCACTCCTGCAGTTTCGTTGCCATCTGTTGTTGGCGAAGAAAGCTTCAGTGAATTTCCAGTTTCTCAAATGCGTAAGGTTATTGCAAAGCGTTTGACAGAAAGTTTATTTACTGCGCCTCACTTCTATTTAACCATGGAAATCAACATGGATAAAGCGATCGAAGCACGAGTAAGTATTAACGAAGTAGCAACGGCAAAAATATCCTTCAACGATATGGTAATCCGTGCATGCGCGGCAGCTATTCGCAAACATCCAATGGTGAACGCTTCTTGGTTAGGCGATAAAATTCGTGTAAACAATCACATTCACATAGGTGTGGCAATTGCTGTAGAAGAAGGTTTATTAGTACCGGTAGTACGTTTTGCAGATTCTAAATCACTTTCTCATATTTCTACAGAAGTAAAAGAATTGGCTGGTAAAGCGAAGAGTAAAAAACTAACACCAGCAGAAATGTCTGGTAATACCTTCACTATTTCCAACTTAGGTATGTTTGGTATTGATGAATTTACATCTATCATCAATTCTCCTGATGCATGTATCTTATCGGTAGGTGGTATCAAACAAACTCCAATTGTAAAGAACGGTCAAATCGTTATTGGAAATATTATGAAGGTAACACTTGCTTGTGATCACCGCGTAGCGGATGGTGCAGTAGGTTCAGCATTCTTACAAACACTAAAAAGCTACCTTGAAGATCCCGTACGTATTTTAGCGTAAGTTTCTTATAAGATGTTCCTATATGAAAGTTCCACTGGAAACAGTGGAACTTTTTTTAATCAATTTCTATGAGAAAAATTATCATACTTTCCATTGTTATACTATTTTGTTGTTGCTTAAGAACAAACAACGCTAAGTCAACCAAACAGATGACCTTGTATTCATATCAATCAAATAGAGGAGATGCTGTTTTTAGTAAAATTGTCCCAAATAATAATTATGGTACACTTGAAGATATTCATTTATATGCTTGGACTCAAAATGGTGTGTTAAATGTAAATCGGGTACTAGTAGATTTTAATACTTCTGAAATCATTCCAGGGACTAAAATAAACCACGCGTATCTGAATATATATTACAATACAACTTCACAATATGATATAATATTGGGGGGTAAAGGCAACTTGGGAGAAGACTCCTTTCTGGTAGAAGAGGTTGTTTCAGAATGGAATGAAAAGACTGTAACATGGGCAAACCAACCAATAGTTAATTCATTAATGAATGTAGTAATATTAAAAAAAATAGATCCCAAAGCGAATTATATAAAACTTGATGTTACTGAAATTGTACAAAGTATGATTCTTAAGCCTGTTGCTGAACGGTATGGTCTGAGATTGAAACTTGAAAATGAAATTCCATATAATGTTTATTTTTTTGCATCTGGAAATCATCCGATAGTAAATCTTCGACCATCCTTAGAAATAGATTTTTAATATGCATCGTTTGAAATAAAAGTGCTACTGGAAACAGTGGCACTTTTATTTTTTGTGTATTCGAGTTACACACTTAAATCACATTCGGAATCTCCACAATAAACGTTGTTCCGCCCGTACTTACTGGTTGGTACGTTATTGTTCCATTTATTTTTTCTAATGACATTTTTACGATGTATAATCCTAAACCTGTACCGCTAATTTCTTCCTTCAAATGTTCTCTGAAAAACATCGTAAAAATGTGTTCACGATTTTCTTTTTGAATGCCAATGCCGTTATCCGTAAACTGAAGGATTGCCTTTGACTCATTTGCTCGGATTAAAATATCCAATTTAGAGGCTTCAACTTGAACCTTCGTGTACTTCATCGCATTTTCAATAATGTTTTCTATAACAGTATATATAATATGTTCATGCGATCTAAATACTCCAGTTTGATGTATGTCTTTAGAAATAACAATAGTTTTATATTCGTTTGTAGGTTCAAGAGATGTTTGTATTTTATTAAGTAAATGTTCGAAATCAATTTCACAAATTTCTTCTTTATCAGATTTTTTAATATTCGATAATTCTCTAAAATCAGTTGTTATCTTATCTAATTTTAAAGCACTTCCTTGAATTAATTTAAAATAATTTTCGCGATCCAACACGTCAATTAATCCTAAGTTTGCTAAGCCAAGAATGGATTTAATAGGTCCTTTAATATCGTGAGAAAGTCTGTAAAACAAGGTGTCCAATTCGTCCACTTTTTCATTTATAATTTCATTTTGAATTTGAAGTACTTCTGTACGTTCTGATACACGTTCTTCCAATATTTTATTTATGTTCTCGGTAACAATTTTTTCCTGAATCATTATTTTCAACCAAGAGCCAAGTGATAAGGATAGGAAAAGAATTTCTAAAACTGCTCCAAAATTTAATGAATACGCAGTGAAAATGTTTGATTCAACAATACATGCAACTCTTAATGAATTGATGATAAAAGAGATTAAGAGTACTGAAAAACCAATAGCGAAATATAAAGCGGGTTTAAATCCTTTATAATACGCGTAGATAGCCGATAAATAGGCTACTATAAATGGAATATAATCATAATACATGATTAGGGATAAAAATTGGTCGTTATTCTGCGGTATACATGCGATAACTATTCGAACCACAATCCATACCATCATTGCTTTCCAGATCCAAGGCGATTTTTGCTTTATTTCTAAAAAAGCGCAAAAATAAAGTGTATACGGAATGAGCATCAACAATCTCGAAATAGAAATGGAGTGTGTATTTATAAACGGATAATTCGCCCATAGATATTGAAAGCCTGTGCCGTCCTGACACATGAAAAATACAGCGAAACCTGTAAGAAATAACGAATAGTATAGAAATACGATTTTTCGAAAGGATAGTAGCATTAATAGACTAAATAGGGCTACTATACCAATTGTGCCGTAAAAGATCCCCAGTAAAAAGTATTCTCCGATTGCATAGGTTGTAAAAGCATCAAAACGTCTGATATAGAGTTCGAAACTTGCTGGTTGTTTTGTACGAATACGTAGGTAGCAGATTATCTGCTCCTTTGAATTAGGAATCAGAAATTCGAAATTCTTATGACCGACAGAACGTTGACTGAACTTATATTGATCTCCTTCAATCACTTCTGAGAAGCCAGTATTTGTTTGCATGTAGCAGGAAATTTCATTGATTCTAAAATTGAAAGATTCAATGAGCCACTGCTGACTTTTATCTGTTTTATTTAAAATGGTAAGCTTAAGCCAGTAAGCCGACTCACGATTAGAATTACGCAGCATACTTTCACCAGAAGCTTTAAATCTGGAATTAAAAAGTGGAGATGTTACCTGTTCAATCGTAAAACTTGCCGTTGGGTCTTCAAGTTGCTCAATAAGTTGAGGTGAAATTTGATATTGTTTGTCCCCATTATGTAGGGTAACAGCATACTCCGCTTGTGTCCATAATGAACTCAACAAGAATAGTATTAATAAAATACAATAGGATGTAATTTTATTAAGCAGTATTGAAAAGTTCAATCTGAGAATATAATTAGATTTCTGGTTGAAAATAGGAGTAGTTGATTAATAGCTTAACTAAATATAACGAAGTGTTATATCATTTAATAACACTTTGAAATTTATATTATGAATAATTTAGATTGTTATTTACTATTATCGAATCTAATTGTTTGTTTTAATGCATGGATTTGTTTTAATAAATAACAGTGTATTTTCACGAAAATTGTATCCTTTTTAGCAATACTTACATATATTCCAGTTTTTTTACGTTAAATTTTTCTTATTAAAATGAAAGTCACATATTTAGTTTGAGAATTAAAATTTACAGCTATGTCAAAAACAAAAAATGAATCCCCCAAATCTAAAGAAGAACAAAAAGAAGTAGGAAAGGGCAATCTTCAGGAAGTAAAAACAAATGAAGATTTTAATAAAATCAAACCCAAACCTGAAGATCCATTGCTTAAAGTAAAAAAAGTTAAAAAATAGTTCGGTCACAATCGGAAGAGCGTCGTGTAGGGAAAGAGTGT
>ERZ724508.302-NODE-302-length-35774-cov-6.896526_pt1 | contig 35774 bp, 49 predicted proteins | sample MGYA00376041_ERZ724508 | MGnify/ENA primary metagenome ERZ724508 (study PRJEB28724, sample SAMN07190887) | wastewater metagenome | isolation source: effluent of sewage treatment plant in Hong Hong | place: USA: Christiansburg, Virginia | collected 2016-03-01 ...
ACCGTTCCTGCTCGAGTCTATCAGCTTATTCCTTCTGTCGCTGCTCCTCGGCCAATCGCTGCTCCTCGGCCAACCGTTCCTGCTCGAGTCTATCAGCTTATTCCTTCTGTCGCTGCTCCTCGGCCAATCGCTGCTCCTCGGCCAACCGTTTCTGCTCCAGTCTATCAGCTTATTCCTTCTGTCGCTGCTACTCGGCTATTTCCTGCTCCTCACTTCTTTAATTGATTTACTATTCTGCCAGTGCTGCTCCCTTTTTTATCTCCTCTTCTTTTTCCCCTACTTATTCTATATTTTCTTCTTTTGTCACTCCCATCCCTTCAGTTTATTCTGTTACCTCTCTTTAGGTCGGCTATTCAATATTCCTCTTATTTTCCTCCTATTTTTCTCCATCCCCACCTTCTTCCTTTGCTTCGTTTCTCACTTCATATTCTTCGACGGTGCCCTCATTAGTCCCTTACTCGTTATTGATCCCATCCTCTCGTATACTCTACGTTCGTTCGATTTCCTTTAGAACCTCCCCGTCATCATACAGCAGACTATCCTCCCGAATTGAACTTTCTTCCCTTCTTAGTTAACTGTTAGAGATTGAGCTCTATTCGGCAAGCAAATCCTCTTCTCCCTATTGCTGAATATTTTGAGACTCGTTCCCAATACTTTCATCAACTCGAGTAGCTTCGGTTGTTAGTGTTTTTACAGAATTCGATAAACCTTCCTCTTCAGGGGCTTTCTTCAGTTCACTGGCACCCTTTGTTTCTTTCGTTCCTTTTTTGGTATCTTTCTTGATCGTTGCCGCTCCTCCAACTGTTCCTTTTGCCTTTGAAGCCGGCGTGATTGCTACCTTTGGCTCAGCAGGTTTCTTTTGGACCTCTGTGGGCTTAATTGTACTGACTGTTTGCTTTGTTGCAGCTGGTTTGGGTGTTGGACTACCGACTGCGCTCCCACTGGTTCCTGTAGTTGACTTTGCCTTTGGATCATTAACCTTATTCCCAGTCTTAACTGGCGAAGTTACTGTTGAATCTGTTGTGGAGACCGTAGGTTTCGGGGTGCCTTTATCTGTTCCTTTTTTGCTGGATTTAGCAGTACTCATGAGAACAGATGGTTCAATTAAGTATTTATTACTTTCAAACAGCCACGTATTCAATTGTTGAGATCTATTGATTATTCGTGCTCATTGCCAGGAAGGGATAATAAAATCTGACAGACTGTCCTATTGTTTCCTTGTCAGAATCCTGTTTAGCAACCCGAATGACGTTCCAGTTAATTAATAATGAACTTCTAAGAGTTTTGCTTCGCGTAGTAGGAGCCTTCGTGGAACCACCCCTCGCCGGGATATGACTCCACACGGATAGAATCGAATGACATCCAACCCAGCAATATTTCCGAATCGGACTCGGAGACCGACCAAAACAGCAAGTTTCCACCAACAACGAAGCTTATTAGAAAGCGTTATGACCCAATTCGCGATGGGGATCGTATCATTCGCTTCGAGGATAACCCAGCTTAGTATCGCAAGGCACGAAAGTACAAACAATTTTAACACAGGAAGATCCAGAACAGGATAAGTGCCACAAAGGTGAGAGGAAAGAAAAAGACTCAAACCGAAGAACTTGAGAGTGAAGTTAACAACCTGAAACATCGCAATAGCGAGCTTCTGCTTCTGAATGCTAAGCTTCAAGCAGAGAACAATATGCTCAAGGAGCGGGTGGTTTTTCTTGAAAAGGTGGTCCTTAGCAAGAACCAGCAGTAGGCCGATTCCTACATCAGTACTGGAGGTAGCTCACCACAGCATCAGCCCTCTGAGTTTGAGTCTCCTTTTGAGGATGGTGATAATAAGAGCGTTTGGTCAAGGGTAAGTGGAGGCAACAAATCAGCCAGGGAGTGGACAATCTTTACTGTTATGACAATAGTGTTGGCGGTGATGGTCATGCCTGGAAACTCGTCCCCAAACAAAGCAATGATCGGTAACCATCAAGAGTAATTCAGCAACACACCTAAAAGACTACACCCAAACAACGGCAAACAGCACTTTGATGGCCGGTCTGAACGATCTGTACCAGGAATCGCTGCAATTCGACCTGTTCAAGTGGTGTTTCAAAGGGGCTCTGATCGCCTTGTACATAGGCTTTATCGGTTTCCTTGTTCTCAAGAAAATGGGACTATTAAATTCCAAGCTCAAGCGATTCTGACGGTTCATTTGACATCTTTATATAGTCTGTCAACTTTCTTGTATTTTGAGGGTTTGGGTGGTTCGGGGCCAACCACGTTGAGGTTGAATGTGTTTGAGATGTCCATGTCACTTTCCGTGTGCTATAAGAGAAACTTAAATTGCTTGAGCTGCTGGATGGCTTACTTAGGGTCCAGATTCTGTTGTTGCTGCTGCTTTGAGGATGAGTTTAAGGGTTGTGATGTCCTGCTTTTCCCCGCATTTTCTATATCCTCGTAATCGACTGACGGAGGTCCATGCTGGTACTTGTTGTTTATCTGCTCAAACTGCTTCAGTTTATCCCGCAGGTCTGTGATCTTCTTAGAGCTATAGCTCCTGTCCCTGAGGTTCTTCTCGGCCGAAGATTGATGGTTGGAGACTTAACGCTCTAAAGTTGCAGGGCGATCTCTGTTTGGGAGTGGAGCTCGAAGATGCTGATTACTTGAATGTTGAGGCTCCTGATTCTTTGGCTTGGAAAAGGCATGTGAAGGATACTTCGTCGCCGAATTGGATTGTGGTAACGAATAGGCATGCCGTGAGTCTTCCTTTGGCTTCTTCTTTGCGCTGTTCTCCTTTCTGTCGTGTTGTTGATCCCTCGGAGTGAGCTCGATGAGCTCGCTATCTCTTCCGGCAAGATTACTTTTCTCCAAGATTTGCAAACGGTCCTCTACTGACCGCACCTGAAGAACCAGGCTGGTTTGATCATTAAGATAGTCTTTGATGATCTGTTGGATGGAGGTTATGGCTTCGTCGATCTGTTTTGCGAATTTTTCCTCGAGCACTAGCACAGTTTGGGAAGTCTTATTGAACTGTACTTCACTTCGTTCTAACCTTTCTGCTACTCCATCTCTCATGGCCTTTTGGCTGTCAATCACTTCATGCAGCTGTTTTTAGAACTTGCCAATCCGCGATGCTTCTTGTTTCAGTTGTTGCCTCATCTATTTCTGTGCTTCTTGCAACTTCTCGGCAAGCACGAACCCACTTTCTTGCTCTGCAATTTTGGGCTGTTCATTTCTGCCTCGGGTTGTTTTTGAATTTGACACTTGCATTTCAGCCACCTTCTGGTTGAGCTGATTCACTACTCGACTGATCTCATCCCGAGAGGTGGCTTCATCTAACAGCTGAATCGACCGATTTATACGTGTGCCTCTAAAGTCTTTTGTGTTTGCTTTTGCGTTTTGTACATCTTGTGAACCCTTCCTTCAAGCCGCTCCAGTTGGCTTTCCAGCAGCCGATAGTGATGGTAGCTGCTGCTGAATAAGCAAGTGGCTTACTCCTCGGAAATGGACTGGCTGCCGTCAGGGTAGGTAGCTGGTGGTTAATCGTCTCGACTATTCATAACAAACTATTAAGGTAGCTGATCATGCATGCTGTGGAGGCTGCTGCTCACGAGTCGATTTCGATTTCCTTTGGCCAATAATAGTTCTAGACTTCATTCTGCAGTTCCTCGTCTGACAGATTCAGTTCTGTCTCGTCATATGGATACAAAGGATCCTGAAGACTCTTGTATATCCTCGGGACTTCCACTACTTCTTCTTCATCTCCAAACTTTAATCGATGCTTCAGCTTCACGTTCTGGTCTTTGAGCTGTGGGCCATGGATCACTTCCACTCTGAAATAACTATGAATTCCTGTCAGCTCGCCTTTCTTTTTTTTCATGGTCTGCTGAGCAAGCTTAATCAGTGGCATCATCTCCTTCAAGTATAGTATTTGTCCGTCCATAATCTCTGACTTGCAGATCGGGCACTTGTACTTTAACTGTTTTTTCGTCCTATAGAGGTCTCGCATATCACAGCAGGCAAGGTGCCGACATTACCTGCCTCGACAAGGATCCGATATTAACCTTTTTTTGTCCTTCAGCATGAAAGTCAATGAAAACTCTTCTCTCGGACCACCGAAAGAGGGAGCCCTAGGAATTCCAAGCCCCAGTAACAAATGGGTATCCCTAAAGTGGTAGTAGTTCTCGTAGCCGATTTACCCTGTCTTTTGGTCAAATAGCTTGAACCTATTGATAGCTGGGTAGTAATAGATTGGAGATCGGCGTGGGTTGTACAAGGATCCCATGATGCGGTTCATGATTGCGTCCTGCACAAAATTTCCAAGCTTTTACTTGCATATCTCACATCTCCTCCCTTTGCCACTCTGAATATCCTTTTCGACTGCAGATTTCCCCTCCATGCTCCAGCCATAAAAGTGACTGACACAACCCGCATTTGAGAAGTAAGGGACTGTGGGGTACTCCTTCCCGTTGACCATTTGCCGAAACAATACCAATTTCGGGACTGTATTCAGCCACTTTTCCTCTCCTTCAAACTGTTTCAGCTTAGTCAGTTGGTCTGTTTCTGCAAACACCTTCGAAAAATAGGTTTGTTCAACTTTGAGCAGCTTGTCTGTCAGACTAATCGATTCACCATCTAGCTCAGATAGCTGCTCGCTGAAGTATTCGACGACTCCCGGATCATTTACAATGATTCGTGGAAGTTGTTCGGGCAAACAATCAACTTACTCCTCAGCAATCTCGTGATGCTCGAAGATATACTGCCGAAAGCTGACTCGGAGCTCTGGCTTTTCCGATCGTTCTATCAAACAAACGAAGATGTTATCGGGTTTACATAGTATTCCTTCATGCTTAAGGTGGTTTATCGCCAACTCCTTCAGCCTATTGATTTCCCCTCCGAGTTTTGTCTTGTCTTGAGCAATTTTGAGAATTGATTCATCATCCCCAACGTAGGCTTACCTAATGACTGACAGTGTCACTTCCTTCCTCATCGACACCGTGGTTTCTTCAAGGATGGCACAGAAGTGCTGTACAAACAATTCTGGATATCTGCGTGTGACCATTTGCATATTGCGCAGCTCGTTGACTCGTTGTTGACTGTACTCCTTCACAGGAGCCTCCAGAAAGTGCAGTAGAGGGAACTCCAACGGCTCGTAATTGGAGACGATGGTCAACTTACCATTAGTAGATGCCATCCACAGTAATAATATATGATGAGATAGCAAAGTGAAGACAAATTGGCAGCGAGCAAAGCAAGCGAACCAGCTGAAATTCCGTTGATTTATGAGAAGGGCACTCCTGTCAACAGCTACTTTGAACTTCAAAAAGAAGGTATACAGTTTCTGCAAAGGCTGTAGGATAAGGAAGTCAAGGTTATCTTCAATGTCTCCATAAGTGTTGATATACACCCGTTCACCTCCCAATTTGTATACCAGCAACAATGCGACAAAGTAAAACACGACCAAGAGGCACCTATCTCCAGTCTAACCCTGATGTGCACTGAGGAGCAGATGTGCAATAAGACTGTCCTGCTCGTCATAAAGTGCACCCAACAACACTCTAGCACGGGTCTTCTGCTGCTTGGATATCTGGTGGCCTCCCTGTTCGTCTATCACAGGTACAACTGAATCTTACTTTAGTGAAAACCGGAGCGTGTTGGAGTAGAAAGGATTACACCACTTAACGAGCCTTTCTGATCGACTTTGCAAAAGCCACCTCAACCAGCTGTAAGATTCGGCGTCTTACGTAGAAATGCTGCTTCTATCTTCGTACCACCGTTCCAAGAAAAACCGTCACTATTATGCGTAGTTCACGCGGACAGCAAATAAGAGAAGGAAAAAAATTAGCACGGCTTCTCGCCGCATGTGTTTTCGCATCTTGTCAACTCTGAAACAAGTGCTGCAGACAGAAAGGCTCTCAAAGATTTCAACGAGTGCTTTCCTTCTCGAGCCTCCTTCTCTCTTTTTGCAGAAAGGTTCTCGGAGCAAGTGGGTAGGATGAAGGAACACGTTGTTAACAGGCTGCCATCGAGGAAGTTACTCAACTTTACTCTCACTGGAGCGAGCATTCAGTACCTATGCTACGAAATTTGTTTGGTGCTAAACGAAAAGTCTAAAAAGGAGCTGAATCTGTAGTAACTGTGTCGCTCTGCACTGAGAAACCATAAAAATAAGGTTGTTCAGAGGTTGATAGCAGCTTCTGTCAACAAACTTGTGACCGAAGCAGGTACCACGAAACTGCCACTTTCGGATAGGAGTCTTTTTGAGCTGAAGAAAAGTGCACTGGAAAAGGTTGATTAACTCATGGCAAAGAGTTGTAGCTACTGTATGGACCTTGCTGAGTTCTTGCAGACCCAGAGGGAAGTGCATCACAAGATGGAAGAGGTATTTGCTGAAGTTGATAAAGACAATGCAAAGAACTCGCAAGCCATCAACAAGGACCTGAGTATATCGCTTCTGGAGCCGACAGATGCAAGCATAGGGTTCTAATAGTTATCCGATCTGCTTATCAGCAAATTCCGACTTTACAGTCAACAAGCCGCTTCGTCTTCCTACAAGGAGATATTTTCGACTTTGAGTGAAAGTCTTCTGAAGGAATACACTCAAAACGTTTCAAAGATTATTCAAGACCAAAAAAAGGAAATCGAGGAGTTAACTCAATCTAAAATGGAAGCTCTTGACCGAATTGCAACTCTCGAGATCTTTAGCAGTTAAGTATAGCGTAAGTATCTGACGATGCTAGCTGACATGAAAAGCCCAGCTGAGATCCAATCGATCAAAGACTCCCTTTCAAAACGATAATCTAAGAATAATGCCTACAAGAAGGAGATAACGGAACTGCGAAGGGATTTCAAACTGCAGGAAGAACAGCTGCTGAAACAGTCAGTCGAAATAGACGAACTATACTCACTCATAGATCGGTATGAGAACATCGTGGAGAAGGATAAAAGTCGGGGAAGGTCCAAGTGCGAGTTCGCCAATCTCGTTCGCGAGCTGAACGAAGCTATCGACAGGTTTCATCGTAGCTCGGAGGAAGTGGAGAAGATTGACGACCTCGTCAAGGGAATAAAGAGGGAGCTAGACGTCAAAAAAGAGCAAGTGATTCAGGAGAACGACAAACTGTTGGGAGAACTTCAAGCGGCCCGGAATGAGCGAGAGCTGCTTATGGACGAAAAAGAGAAACTCGTAGAGCTCAATGATGAGGCTCAAGAGACCATCAAACTTTACGAAAAGATCGTTGAGTTTAATAAAAATGGAATTGAGGCATCGGCCAACGAGAACCTGAACCAGAAGGTGCAGCTCGCTGAACTGGAATCGAAACTTATGCTGTACCGTAAGTCTATCGAACTGCTGGGGTAGCACTTCCGAAAGGGGCGGACAGAACCACTGCTAAAGTTTACGAAGGTGCTCCACTAGCCCTAGTTAAAAGAGCTCCTTACTAGCCTCACCCGGAAGTGATACCGTTTCTGCCAATACTGTCTGTCAGTAACACCCATTGGGTATTATAACTCGCAAGCTTGATGGAAGCCGTTGAAGTCTGCGAGAACTGCAGAAAGATGTTTCCTGAATCGAAGATAGACAGCCATTTCTCATATTGCCGCCGCAACATTCGCCGTTGTGAGCTGTGCTCCGAGATGGTCGACATTAACCACCTGGATGAACACATGGAGGAAGCTCACTCCAAAGAGGAGTGCCAGTGGTGCAAGATGGAGGTTGATAGCAAGCACACGGAGAGTCATAAGAAAGCCTGCCCAAACCGTCCAATTGTCTGCGCTTACTGTGAGCAATCTGTTCCATCGAAGACCTTCGACGATCATCAGTGGGAATGTGGTGCACGTACGAAAAGATGCCTTACTTGCTCAAAAGATATTCTTATGCGCGACTTTGACATGCATGAAGCAACTTGCCGAGAACCTCCCACACTTCCTCCTCCTGCAACGGTTAGAGCATACGCTGACTACAACGATTACTTACGTAAGAATCGGGAGCGCCTTCAGTTAGAACAGAAGGAAGAGCTAAAGCCAATGGTCATTGAACGAGTCAGGGTCAGCGCTGCTAACCAAGCAAGTCGAAAACCCGGAGAGTCATCTGGAGTTAAACACGAGATCAAAGAACTCGGCAGCAGAGTGGTGCACATAAGCTAGCCAAAACCTCTTAATAAGGAAGACTTGGGATACAGCTATGAACCCCGTTCGGCAACAGTCATCCGAACAACCGTAACAACTTCGTACAGGCCAGTGTAGACTGTAGCCAGCAAAGTCACAGTGAGCCAGCAACAGCCAATGCAGCACTACGCTGGATTCTAAGATGAAGATGCCGAGCTGCAGCGAGCGCTCCTTGAAAGCATGAGCCTCCTTTGATTACCACTTGTACCCCAATATGTTACTTGACGAAGTAGAAGTGAATTTTTCTTTGATATCATTGGAAAGTCTTTGGAAGCTTATGTCCGGTTTCATTTGCGATCGAAGATACTGCGAATAACCAAGGTGCCCTCAAACCCTTGAAAATATCTCATACCACAATTGACGCAAACTTTTCGAATTCCATCTATCAGGACGTTTGGTCAGCTTCAGGAAATCTTCGAGCGGTTCGGATTTGATTCGTAAGTGATAATATCATGATCATAAAGGTATTCAGAACCCTTTCGAAGGCTGCAACTCCCAAGTACGGTTATCTCAGCGTCTTCGGAAGACCGATTGACTCTCTCGCCCTGAACAGCCTCACTCAGTTCAACGCAGTACGGACTCGCTTACAAAGGAAGTGCTTCAGTTTTCCAGTGTCGAGTACGCCCTTTTTCCTCTAGAATCGACATTTGTTGGAGGTATGGCCCTTCGAATCCTGCTCGAGATTCCTGGTCTCCTCTTGAAGGTATCCGCCGTTTGAGTTCAGGACATGCACTACCAAAATTTCGGGTCTCGCAGCCTTCATAGTATCGTGCACAAAGTCTTTTCTGTTGACCTCGCTCGGGATATTGACTTCTACGTAAGGCTTTCTGTAACCAGGATGTTGGTGGAGTGAAGGCAAGTAACTGGCGCAGCTTTTATACTCCCGAAGTGCTGATGAAATATCTTGTCAATGTACGAAACTGCTTAATTGAGGGTTATCTCATAGTCGGAATTGGGAGAACCCTCAACTATCTGCTCAACGACCAAAGGTATAATGCTTTCCTGATGCTTGATCCCTCAGTTGCCTTCCTTGACCCGACTTACATCTCGCCAGTGCTAGTGATGCTGCTCAACTACTTGCTAGTGGGCAAGTCAGACCACCCTTTTCTCGTCCACATAAGACAAAGGAAACTCATGGTCTGGAATATCGCCTTTATGTCAGGACTCGCAGTTTCTATTATGCCTGCAGTACGATTGAGTACCACTCAGCTCTATAACTCAACCTACTTGGGATTTGTGCTGATGCATATCCTTCTTCGCTCGGGGAAATCACTATTTACGAGGTATCGAGAGCACTCCGTTCGAAGCAAATTCTAAAAATGATGTTCGCAAACATGCACCGCTGTCTCTGATCACTCGCAGGCCAGCTTGGTGTCGAAAGATGTCATCACAATTCCAAGAGCCTGCACAGGGCTTAGTGGATACATCAGGTCCAGGTGGAAGACGTCTTCTCCAACCCTTCCGAAGAGCAGGATCAATGGCTAAGTCAATTACAAAACATACCTCCTCTTGGTCCTTGTAGGTGAGGATAAAGTTCTTGACAGACGGTTTGTCTACTCTGCCCTTGAAATCGAGCATGTAAATCTGCTTGAGTTCATTCCATTTGGGAGGCTTGTTCAGTAGCTGCACGAATGAATTAGGGTCCTTCTCCCAGTGTTCCTTGAGGTCGCGATCGGGCACCGTGGCTGGGTTTTTAGCAGGATCGGGGACATACACTTCCATCTTTCGTGGACCTTTTGAACCGAATATATTGCTGGCATAGTGGACTGATGAGAGTATTTTCCTGCTTTTTTTGCCTGTCTCCACTTTGTCTGGATTACATCCATCATCGTAGATCTGGAAGCAGGTGCCCATAAAATTGCTGCGAACCTTCCCAAGATAATTTGTGCTGTTCGTCTCCATATCGTTCTTGTCGGCAGTAATGAGGTAATTGGAAGTAGCATTTCCTGACCTCTTCTTGGCTGACATCAGATAGCGGTACTCATTGGAGAGGAAAACATCGTATTGTGGAAATAATCCTAAGCTCCCCTTTTCTCTCTTGATTGTGCACTGCAGTTGTTTACCCTCAGGAATCGGCATGGTGAGGAACTCTCTCCTATTCGATATGTCGGCAATGTTCACTGACTTTAGTGGGTCAGATTCGAGTCTTATTTCGACTGCCGGGTTATTGTCTTTTATTGTTGTGACTGGAACATGTTCAGTGTCAGAGTCACTATTCAGTTGCGGCATCGGACTCTATTTTTATTCGTGCTTGGGATCATTCTTCTTCGCTCCTTTCTTGGTCTACTCATGCTTCGGCAACTCATCTCTTTCTTCTAAAACATTCCTCATTTTTGTATTTGATGGCTGTTTGGGAGAGAGATCGATCTGATCAAACTCCTGCTCATCATCGCTCGGCTTTTGCTTTCTGTCGCTCAGTTTTATCCTTCTTGACGCAACTCTCTTTTGCTATTTGTTGGTTTGCTCCTCTTGTTACGGTTCTTAGTCTGACTGGCGAGCAGGGCTTTCCCTGCGTTGGGGTTTATGCTGTGATTCAATGCTACATTAGACTGCCTATTTACTTAATTTGTTTCTTGATCTCCACATTGTTCTTTGTTAGCTCAGGCAGCTTCTCACGGTTCTTACGATTGTTGCTACCAGGCTCCCAGATGATCTCTTTCTTCTCCTATCCAGGGCCACTGGGTTTGCTTGAATATTGTGCATAAGTAGTGTCGTAATCGGGCTCGTCATTTTACATCAGTATATTTTTCGAAATTGGGCGACTCTCCGGCTTCTTTGAGGGTGTTTTGGTGGGGGGTTTGGGAACAGGTGCTGGTTCGGCAGGTTTAACATCGTCTTCGAAGTCTTCAAAGAACATCAAATCATCTGCGTTGACCTATAATGGTTACCTCGCTTAGTCATCAGAAGGGTCCAGGATAATATTATTAAAATGACTGCGAGACCAGTCACAAGTAGCTGAACTCATCTATGCAGACGATAATTATTTGTATAACTTCTCGGCGGGCGGATGTAGAAGAAATCCGGAAAGAAGGAGAAGCAAGTGGAAGTCAAGGAAGAAGCACCACGGGTACGAGAAGAACTACCCATCACCAAGGAACACCAGTACTTAGCTACTGAAGCAGAATTAAACTAATCCCAAACAGCACTATAAATGTCACCCACGACTTTACTGAGGGTGAACCCAACACCAAGATCTACTCGCTGAAGTTCGATAAGCAAGACAAGTACATTGCAGCTGCCTGTGAGAACGGCGAAGTCAGAGTTTACAACGTCAAAGCCAGTATAAACGATCTAACATACAGAAAAGCTTGCCTACACGCTCAAGTCAACGAAGCCAGGAGTACCGTTCAGTTATGTGAGGTGGCGTCCAGACAGTGACTAGTTTAAGACCCACAACATCTTTACAACGGTGAATGCAGACGGAGAGATCCAGACATGGCATCTTCTGTCTGGCAAGTGTCTCAATACGATGAAGGACGATTCCAAGAATACCCTGGATAAACAGCTCTACTGCGTTGACTACAACAGTGATGGTACCAAGCTTGTTGTGTGCGGCAGTGAACCTGTGGTACAGTTTAGCATTGAATTAGATTCGTGTGTGGGATGCAGTCAAGAGAGTTAAGGATACAGACCTTGGAGGATAAGAGTATTTCATGTTCCAAGGGCATACCATGCGTATTTATTGCGTCAAGTTTAACAAGGACCCATAGAATCCGCATATCCTCTACTCGGGAGGCTGGGATGAGAATCTTACGATTTGGGATCTTCGAGTGAGGAAGCCAATCAATAATATCTTCGGTCCGCTGATCTGCGGAGACGGTATCGACAATATAGGCCTGGAGTATTGCTTTTAGTTTATTCAGTCTGCTGACAGCATCGTGGAAACAAACTGACAACCTTCAACAATGGGACTCCCGCAAAGGTGAACTCAATGAGTCAATCGATTGGTATGGCCTCAAGGTGTCTTCCACACCATGCCTTCTCTATGCGGGACAGTTTAGCAAGAAAAACAACGACATCATATTGGCGGGAGGGAGCAATGCCAACGAGGTCAAGTTATTCGACAAGAGCAATAATAACAAGCCATTCTGTTGCATCTACGGCCTGCCTCGAGAGATCGACACTGTGGACTTCTCTCATGACGACAAGCTTTTCGCAATTTCTGGTGCCGACGGGTTGGTGCGGGTGTTCCGCATTAGCGAATCGTGATGGTTGATGGCAGCTAAATATCATTTGTGCTTTTGACTCTGCTGTTGAATGGCTTGCGAGAGCTCCCGTTACCTCCTCTGGAGAAACTCAATGCGTTCAGCAAGGTTCCGATTGAGACTCTTCAGTTCACGGAATTCTTGTCGTTCCTTGGTATTCTCCACAGAGCTCATGCGAAGCTTTTCCTGGATGTTAAAAATGTCGTCTTCGGTCTCTTCGATCTTTTCCTTAATGAGTTTGTTTTCGGCCATGAGGTTGCTATTCATGTACTCCTCATTCAACGCCTTCTTCCCATTGGTTGAGCTCTTGATAAACAACTGTTCGAGATTGTCCAGTTTAATCTGCAGAGCGTTGTTGTCATTAACCACAATGTGATAGTTCTTCTATGCGATGTCTCTGCCGTTGCGCAACTATTCATTCTACTGCTGAAGTCGGGACAGCTCAAACTCGTACTCCTGCACGACCTTGTTCAGGCTAATGTGAATTTGATTTTGGTTCTCCTTTAGAGGTTACTTCTTTGGATCAGCATTAGATTTGGAACTCTCACGAGAGGCTTGCTTGGGCAGTGACATGGGGCGTTATGATCCCTGCTTGCTAGCCTTTACAAGCGGGGGCAAGTCCTTCGCATTCTTCGGCTCTTGCATAAAATCTGGCATCACGAGCTTAACTCCATGGTTTGCTCTTTCGATTTGATCTTGCAAATACTGATTCTACAAACGTAGTAGTTCCCTTTCGCGGATAAGTCCATAGATAACCTGATCCTTAGGATCCATCTGAATGACTGGCTTGTTCTTAATATTCATGGTGCGAGTGGCGTAGTTGAGCGTTGAGGTAGTCTCTTCAATGTATGCCATTGAGGGAGAGGCACAAGCAATCATCAAGGCTTTGGATGTCCCTCCGAGGGAATCCATAAGCAACATCGTTAACTTCGAATCGCGATAAGGAATATAAGGTGATTTGGATTTTCTATCGGAAAGTCCCTTGATGACCTTCCCCAGCGTGAACAGAGATTTATTAATGTTGCCTGTCTCCTTAACCATATCCCCCTGACTCTTGGATTCTTTCAACCTCTCGCTCCCTGCAAGATCAACAAAACTGACCTTGCCGTATTTCCTGACGACCTCCTCAGCACTTTTGGTTTCACTGATGACGTACATGGTTAGGATCGAATGGCTTCTGGAGCTATCCTTGTTAAGTTCATGGCTGCCAGATTTACGATTTTTCATTCCTTCCAGCAGTACTGCGACCATATCGTTGAGCGTTGTGCAATCCACTATCAGCAGATCCTCCACGAAGAAACCATTGGCTGCGTTCCACCGGCAGTGCAACACTCCCGATGATGGGTTTAGTAAGTCCCTCAACTGTTCATTGTAAATTTCACAGAAAGATGCCTTCAAGCTGTACTGTTCCTTTCTTCGAGCCATCAGCTGCCAGAGGTTTCGCACCGCCCGTGGAATGATGCCATCCCTCTCGTCTAGTACGAAGTTTCCCTCCTGCGATAGCTTCTCCTCATTTCCTGCCATTGTATATGTCTTTCCCGAACCAGTCTGCCCGTAAGCAAATACAGTGACAGCATATCCATCCAAAGCCGACTCCAGCAGTCCGTTGATACCGACTGCATCGTACAGCTGCTGCTGGCTTGCCTTTTCGGGTAGCACATAGTTAAAGTGAAAGTTTCTTGTTTGCTTTCTGCTTTTAAACGTGTTAGTACTTCTGCACAAGCTGACAGTTCTGCCCGTCCTGCAACTTGAAGCAGTTTTAGTCATTACGGCTCAGTTCTAAAGTATTGAGAGGTCTAAGTCTTAACGCGACTTTTACGCTCTCTCCGGGCTCTTGATCTCCTGGCTTGTAACTTGCTTCCGATTCTTACTACTGCTGCGGTGGAGGCTTTGGTGCCTCCTTGCGCGAGTCCACCCGCTTGATGCTACTAGGCTGTTTGTTCATGCAACGTTATAGAACTGTGGCTCGGAAGCTTAGTTATATCCAGCATGATGAATTTGAACGCCGGAGTATATATTCGGCAAGCGGCTACGTCACCGATTCCACCAAGCAAGCGAACAGAGTCGATTCCCGAAGCGTTTCAGCGACCTAAGGAAGCCATGAGAATGGTTGAGGTGCAATACCGACCCAGATTTCCACAACAGGCTAGTCAACAAAGTGCCCGCCAAACTATTATTGTGAGAGAGGGTGGCTCTCGTGATGGAAAGAGTCCACATAATCAGTCACGAAGCTCGACAAAGCGGAATCTGCTAGCATCACCAGAAGCCAAACAACCGAATATGAGTTTAGCGGATGCACACAGAAATAGTTTTAAGGCACCCTGCAACAACCACATGGGAGAGGCGACGCTGTTGTACATGGCCGATGCGTCAACTCCTTCATCTCCAGCCTAGAGAAGCGCTTATTCGAATCACAGTAACCATCCAACCCAGCAAAAGCAAGGAGAGGAAAGCTCTACAATCACTCGGAACAGCAGTAGCGCAACAAGCACGTGGTCGAATGGACCGTTGTGTACTAACGGTGACAACAAACGTGCAAGATACTACGTGAAAAGTAGTCCGTCACAGATGATTTGCCCAAAGTGCGCAATCAATCTTATCGAACTCAACATTCCGATTGACTAGCTTGGAAGTGAAGCTATATTGACGGAGCGGTGCAAGCAGCTCGACGAAACTGTCGAAAATCTGGACAGTATCAGTAGCAAGCTGCGACACACACTCGACACGATGTGCAACCGAAGACAATCTATAGGCAACCTCTTCAAGGAACAGTAAAATCGCATTCATGACATGTACAGCTGGCTGCGGAAGACTGTCGACGAAAGCGAAAAGATTGATTTGGCTAGACTCACGCAACTGAGAAATACGATAATTGCTACCATTGAAAATCGGGAAACTTAATTGCGACCGACATTCCAAAGGCTTGACCAGCTTAAAAGCGAAGTCATTGCCACTAGAAACCAAGCGAATCCATTAACGGAAAACGACTACCTCATCAAAAAAGAAGGAGTCGACAAGCATATCAAAAAACTGGAGATCTATCTCAAGGAGTGCCAAGAGGAGGGTCTACATCCACTCCTGCCTAGACTTCGAGAATACCCGTTGTTCGAGGGCAGTCACCTGACATTCTTGGATCAACCAGCTTCCCTCCCAACCGTCGACTTCAGCTTTCATTAAAGATTGCTTGCACACAATAGTAGCAACCCGACCATCCCCGAGTAATAGCACACGCTAGCAGACTGAATATCATCAGAGCGAAACTTCAACTAGGCGACCATACTGTTTCGAGCCTATTGCGATCGATGTGCTTGCCCTAGCTGCTCATGAATTCTTTTATGGTTTCTTGAAATATCTCAGCAATGCATTCGGGTTGGTGTGGGGCAGATACTTCCAGCTCTCTGGTGAGGAAGTCAGAAGAGGAGGTATTTTGGAGGTTTTCTTGTAGGTTCATGATTTCGCTGCGGGCTGTTTGCCACGCAAATTGGTTTAGGGGATCATGACTCGCTTCCATCTTATCATAAACATCGTGGATGGTTCGTGCAAACGCATACGTCTCCCGCCCAACGATCATGTAAACGTCAAGAAGAAAGGGATAAGTCTACGCAAGGACCCCTTCCAGCTTGCGAAGTTAGTTTAGCAAGGGCCAGCAGCATCGTATGATGTTCAAAGCACCGTGAAAGTACATGTGAAGGGATTCCTCTTCATACCCGTTTTCCTGGTTCAAAGCAGTGTCAGACCGGTAGATAGTGGTGCAATGCGTGTAAATTTCGCAAGCTGAACACATTTTCATGAGGTAGTCAATGTAGTTTCTGAGCAGAGTTTTCGTTAGGTGCTTATCGAATTTGCATTTTGGACGGAGCCAGTTCAGGTTCAGCTGGGAAAGCACCTCCAGGAGGTAAAGTCGACCTAGGCTCAACCCATCTATCATGATGTGGGCCATCAATAGTAGCTTCAGAAGATGGTAAGGATCTTCGCAGCGAATGATCACCGTGGACAGCCTCTTGACAGCATGGATGCTGGCACTTTCTGAGGTCTTAATGGCCAGCAGAGTGTCGCTGAGCTTACTGAGCATTCTTTCGTAGACGGGTTTGCTCAGGAACTCCAGCTCATCATCGAAGTATCCCTTCGCGAGAAAGTCGTTGCTCATTATTATAGACATATAAGGGCTGGGTTTGCTTAACAATTATCAGGTAAGAGAATATGCAGAAGCTTTCAACTACAGCCAATCTTCAGAAGGTTCCGCTTCTGATCTTCTCAACTCGTACGGGAACACCATACAATCTAACACCCACCAACCAACCTCAGATGCAGGCTATCCAGCTCAGTGCCGGCGATTTCTTGCACATGAAGCCCGTGTTGAGAGCTCTTCCTGAGGGATTATCGTTCAAGAAATTCATTGGATGTGCAGAGGATGTGCTCACATACCTAACCCCATACGACTATGGCAGACAACACAGTATGAACGGATGTAAAGGCTAAAAGGTGAAGGTGTTGTGCCGAAATGGATATCAGGAAGTCGGCTGGAATGACTATTATGAACTTGTCCAGCTGATTCGTCCGGACTTGTGGGTTGGACTAACAGAGGTCCCCAGCCTAATGAAAGAGCACAAGGACGAATCAAGTAACTCGCTGAAGAGGGCTATCGGAAAGACCAATGGATTTCTGCGATCACTTCCGAAGGAGGGAATGGTACCTGGATTGATTCTTCCAATCCACGGTGGGCACAATGAAAAGATGCTTCAGAAGAGTCTGGAATAAACACTGCGCTTCGAGTAAATCGCAGGCATAGTCTTGTGTGACCTCTTTGAATCCGATACATTGGAGGAGAGATAGGCTGTTTATCGAACAGTGTCAGAGGCCTTACAACAAAAGTCGGAGAAGGCCGGCAAGAGTTACAGGTTTTGCCTGGCTGGTGAAGGAAAGATCAACGATATTCAGCATGCCATTAAGTTCGGAATCGACTGTTTTGAGGTCAGCTACCCTTTTACTCTGGCGTCGCAGGAGAAGGCTTTGATTTACAATAGCTAGGCATTTGTGGAGAGGGTACCCCAACTCGTCGAATCGCTGGAACCTCTGGACAGAAACTGCAGATGCGGCGCCTGTGCAAACTACAGCGAGGCCTACATAGCACATCTCATCAAGTGCCATGAAATGACTGCAAAAGTGTTGCTGTCGATGCACAATAGTCACCAATATCTGCAGCATCTCACTTGATGTTTGTATCAGTTTAATGAAGCCATTATTGCTTGCCCTGCTTGCAGCTATTGTCCTCACTCAGAACTCTCCCGATGAGTATGCGATAGACTTAGACCTAGCGCCTGAGTACCGTTATACGATGCTGGCCCAAGACAAGAAGGTCTACATCACTTCTTTTCTCGATATGCTGCGCAACAATGACCTATACGCCTCAGCTTTCGCATTCTCGAACTACCTGCGCAACAATCTCACAACTATGATGAGCGAATAGTTTTACCGGGAGTGTAAAGGTATCGCAAGTGTGATTGGTCGACCAACTTCGTAGATCGTTGTGTTTAGTCACATGTACGAATTGGGAGCTTTCCGGGATTTCTGTACCTCTGTCATTTTGATCAATAATGACGGAGAGGCTGTGCTTGGCAGAAACCTTGACTATGGGTTTCAGCAGTACCTCGCAAATTCTTCAGTGGTTCTTGTTTACTACAAAAACAAACAGGAGATTTTTAGAGCTGCTGGGCATGCAGGAATGGTCGGAGCTCATACAGTTATGAGGAGGGGAAGCTATGCCTTGAGTTTAAACTAGCGTGTGGAAGGAGGACTCAGATAAACCCTGTCTCAAATGTTAACAGGCTGTTTGGTGGTGCCTTGGCTGATGAGAAAGACAGTCGAGGAGTGCTAAAGTGTAGAATGCGCTGTTGACAAGCTGACTCGAGGTACTATCTGCGCCCCAGTCTATTTTATCGTGGCCTCTCAAACTGAGAATATTGTGATAGAAAGATCAAGAACTTCGGTGGCTCGCTCTTACAGTATTGCGAACCGTGTCAACAGCTTCATTGTTCAGACAAACACCGACCGATCATTACCGGATCCTGATGGACGACGCGTAACAGCCGAAGCTCGCCTGTCTGGATACTCAAGTTTATCTGAGAATGTCTTAATGGAGGTGTTGGTCCAACCTCCGAACTTCAACAACCTGACCCTGATGACTGTGATGATGAACCCTAGTCGAGGCATCTTCAACACCACAGTATGGCAGGAAGCTTGTATGATCAAAAGTATATGATGATTTGACTCTTCGACATATCTGGTCATCTGGCTTGTGCAACGGCAACGTCAAAGACTCGTTTTACAATGTCATCACTAGCACCTGTCTGGTAAGTCACGACATTATTGATGGTGCCGTAGAGAACTGCGAAGGATGGGGTCACTTCGATTTCGTACTTGGCAGCAATGTCCTTTGCCTTCTCGATGTTGACCTCAGCCACTGCGATTCCCAATTAACTCGCAATCTTCTGGACATCTGGTCCTCCTCGCTGTCCCTGTGCAGTCGCCCTAAGTTTCATTGATGAGGTACGGAGTATGGAAATCGACGATAACGACCTGAGCGTGTTCAACGAAGCTGGTGAGCTATGCAATATTCGAAATATCTTTTGATGTCATTAAATGATATGAGGCATTCTACTTTGCCAGACTTTTATATAAGAAACCAGACATCCGTGTTGATTGTAGAACATATCCGCAGATGTGATTGGTAAAGTATCTTCAACTCACGATTATGGGTTGAAGTGACTTGACTTCTAGGTTTGGCTGGCAGTTGCTTGGAAATTGCCCTCAATTCTTCTGCTTGATTCAAGAAAAGCTATGCACACATGCAACACCCCATGATTGCTTACTGCTGCTTGCTTGATAGATCTTATCGATAATGAGTTTCCCAAACAGCACGACTTATATTTGACATATAGTCTTATAGCATATGAGGGAATTCGCAAACTAAGAGGCAACAACACTCAGCTCATTCGGTAACCTGAACGAACTGCTACTGGTACTGACACCTTACCAACTTGAACTCAAGCTTGCCTTTCTCCTGATTGCGAGCCTCATCGCATTTGTGGTTGGTCGGCTCAGTCAAAACAACGATTTGGAACGCAGCCTCAACAAACTCAACAATGCACAGTACTTCAAGAACGAGCTTAATAAGGACTTGGCACTGACCAAGAAACGGATCGTCTCTGTCGGTAAGATAGCTCGCTTGCTGATGGTAATCATTGTCATTATCGTGCTTACGTTGCTTGCCTCCTTATCAAAGGTTGCCGGAGATTATATACCGACAAGGTATCTGCTGTACATTCTTGTTGTGCTCATCGTGGTGTACCTGCTGATGCTTGGTTACCGTCGACTTTTGGTGAACCGCGAAAAGAAATAAACCCTACGCCTAAACAACATTGCCATTGAAGAAGATAAGGAAGTAGACAAGGTGATTCGGGCGATCGGCGAGAAGCTATCGGGTCGACTGAAGACGAGACTGGAAGCAATTGAGAAGGACACCTTCGAGAAGAACAAGAAGAAGTAGTGCGACCTGTACAAGTGCAGATAAACCAAGCGATTGCTCAAGGATGCTGCAGAATCCTTTGAGAAAATTGTGACAGAACTCACCACCCACAAATGGTGCACCAAGTGCGCAGAGCAGCAAACAACCGATACTTCGTACTTGAAGGTTGATCTCTCAGGAGTCAAAACTGAAGGTCTGGAACTTGAAGACCTGAAGAGACAGTTCAATCGGCTGCTGGAAATTTACAACGAAAAGAAGAAGGAGCTGGACCGTAGTTGCGCAGAGGAGTGTGCTAAAGGGTTCTGTGAAAATCTTCGTAACTTGAGTAAGCGTTTCTACGAGAAAGTGAGTTCCTGCGAGAAGAAGCTTGAGGACTTGAAATCAACTCGCTGAGATGATAGTAGATTGATCGCTGTTAATTACATGTTGTCGAGAATATCAGTGCTCGCACTAACATTGGGGATGTGCACGTGCATCATCAATCTAGAACTCATCAGCGGGCAGAACACGTGTTTCTCCATACAAGGTGGGCAGGAATACCGGGTGGAGTACATGTTTTCGGGGGTCAACGAGACCAATGGGGAGTTCCGACTTATGCGAGGTGATCAGATCATGCTCTACGTAACCAACCGTACAGAGTACAACGAGCTGATCATGATACCAGAAGGTTTGATCGATCTATGCTTTAGTCCGGGAGACTCTGCGAACAAGATGCTCTCAATCGACTTCTTCCCCAGCACTGATGCCGTCAAATCCCTTATCACCACGCACGATCTCAAAGCAATCTACTCAGAGCTCAATAGGCTTCAAGGAGAGCTGCAGGAAACCTTTCGTAATCAACAGTTCCAGGCAGAAAGGGACTTCGTACATCGGAACGTTCTTGAATCCACCGAAAATCACATCAAGTGGTTAGGAGTACTGAAGGTGTTTCTCCTGTTGGGGTCGGCTTTGGTGCAGCTGTGGATTATGAAGGGGTTCCTGAGGAACAAGGTTCAGCCATACGAACCTGTCAGCTGATCACCTGTGATTGTCAATACCGAGATAGATCTAATCATCAGCTGAGTCATCCGTGACTCGGAGGCTTTGTTTTCAAAGGGATATTGCTTCATATTGTTATCATCCGATTAGATTTGGTATATGTCGACAGCAGGCTCCTCAGAGTAGTAACCCCTCTCCCAGAAAGAAGAGGAAGTACAGAGATTTCAATGCCCCATAGAAGCTCTTCAGAGAAATTGAAGAGGCAGGCAAATCCCTCAATGCAGACTTTGCCAAACTTGGAATCACCAACAAGAGCATTGACGACCTCAACAAACCTATCAAGTAACTTGGCTACTCCTTTAATCGCCGAGGAGAGAAGCTCTACAGCAACCAGTAAATCCACCGGCAATACAATGAGGCTTCAATATTGACCCGATGGGCCACAATGCCTTATTGTAGACGCAGCATAGTTGGCAAGTGTAGCTTCTGGCTGGTTAGCGCCCCTATCCTAGCCTTCAGCTGGGGGCTCTTCCTAAGGATGAGGTCTGATAAGCCCATCCAATCGATCGGCATGAAGAAGTATGCTAAATACGCAGGAGCCTTTGCAGCTATCGGCTGTGCTTACTCAATCATCGAGAGCTTGTGGTTCGAAGATGTGTGGTAAGCATCAGTTTAACGCTAGCGAAATAAACTCGTACCACTATGATTTGTCCGAAGACAGAGTGGCTCTGAGCCGAAAGATCAAATGTAACTAACGGTATACTCAGCAAACTACCGCAAAGTCTGAACGTTGGGAATTCAATTTCGCAGGGCTGTTTGTAGACGGTTGATGACTATACAATGAACCAAACAATCCGTTTCAGATCTGCTCCAAAAGGAGATGCTCGTAGAAATCAAGCAAACTAGCGGAGAAATTTTCTGCTTTACCACCTTTCTGCGCGTTGTTTAGGGCGGTGCAATTCGAAATACACTTTCAGCGCCTATAAAATTTTCATCTGTTTCTTCTTTTTCCGAGAGGAGCCAAAGGAGTCAAAGTTCTTTGTCGAATTCTCAATAGTCTCAAGGAGTCTCCGTGAGAAAGTGGAATTGAGCAACAGTTTGGCCCTTCCAAATAAATTTTAAATCGCGGTTTAAGTGACACAATAACTCAAATCAGCATTATTAAGAAAAGCAATAATGTCTAGCCGTACTGCTGAAAAGGAGAAGCCTAAGCAGCCTCTGAGCACATACTTCCGCTTCCGAGCCAAGCGTCTTGCGGAGATGGGCGAAGACGAGAAGAACCGCTCCAAGAAGATCAAGATGGAGTGGGATGACCTGTCGGAGAAGGAGAAGCAAAAGCTCCAAGACCAGTACGATGAAGACAAGGCTGAGTACCAGAAGGAGCTGGAGAAGTGGGAAAAGAAGTTCGGCGTCGAGAAGAAGGACAAACGAAAATCCAAATCTAAGTCGGTTGACGCAAAGAAAGGCAATAAGTCGAAGCCCAAGGACAAGCGATGACTGATTTCCCCTATGCCGGCATTGAAGCCGTTGAATTTTAAAAATGCTTTCTCTTTAGCGTTTAGCAACTCAATATTCAATTGGAACTGCCGGTGTTCGGCTGAGCAGTCATGCAAAGCTTTTTTCCATTGCTTCGAAGCTCTGGTCGTGCTGTTTGAGGTCCACCCTGAGGAAGCTGCGTGCCAGCTCACAGTACGCCTCGTTCCTGGGAAATTATAGTGTGTCCAAGCTAAGAATCTTGCCTTTTCGAAAGAGAAGCTTGTCGGTATGGTCTGTTTCTAGCAATTCAGTCAACACACTATTCCTCTTGGCCTTGGGGTATACTTGCATCGACTCCAGCATGATGCGATAGCCTTAGTGTTCCTACCAACTCCTCTGGACGAAGGTAATGATGAGGTCGTTGCAAGCAATCAGATGCGAAAGTCGTGCTGACTCGACCTGCACGTTATGCTTGTTAGGAACAAATAGGAGATAGAATTTATCCACAGCTGGTTTGGGATGGTCTCCAAAAAGCATATATTTTGCAGGAACTGCTTGGTTGCAATACTCCCGCAGTACATTGGTCACGTTTCGTTTGGTAAGAGAGACCCTCCAGAGTGTTCCATCAGTCTTCTCGAATCCAGCAGTGACCTGAGGGAGCTGCGATGCAAGCGACTCGTTGAGGTTTATCACAACTCTATGGCCCAAACTGAACACCTTTGAGTTGAAGATTCCGTCAACCTTCTCAATCAAATCATCGGCCAGCACGACCATCACTTCATCACCGGTACCGTGGGTACTGGCGAGCCCTGAACCATTTACCTTTTGTAGTGATGCTGGAATGGATAGGATGGTCTGCTGCATATTGTTGAAGTCTCGAGTTCGCATGTAGATCAGGATATATGCTGTAGCTAGTCTAGTTGAGGTCTCCTTGAGAAACTGTTCACTTTCTGTGCTAAAGCGGAAACACTTTTCAGGACCACCGTAATTGTCTTCAATGGCCTCTGATTCCTCTACCTCCGTTACCTGGCTATCATTGAACTTGTACCATGAGGGCTTATTGGCTTCACCGCTCACGTTGATGAAAGAATAGTAATGTCCAGAAGTTGCTGAATTTCCCTTGTGCACTAATACCCCGTACAGCACATATCGATAGTCATTTGACCCGTCGACAAATGAACTCAGGTCGATTTCTCTTTCGTACATAAACTTGGATACGATTTTCTGCATCTACCCTCTTGTATACTCATAACGTCTGAGGTTGAGGAAGAGAACTTGTGGCAGTTTGGTGTAGCGTAAGGTCTTGTAGCCAACTCGATGCCCGTACCTCTCAGTATCGACCTCCGACTCAAGCCTTTCCTCTCGACATTGTAGATCCAAGGATTTAGTGACAGTGTCGAGCGTCCTGTATTGGTGGTCAGTTAGGTTGAGTTCGATTTCCATACTAGTCGTAACCGTCTCATTTCGATAATCAACATCCTTGCACTGAACTGTACTCACCGACTCGACTTGGAACATGTCCAAAATGTCCTTATTGACCTTTTAGACTTCCCCGAACAAGTGCCTTTTGAACTCATCAATATCTTGCTGGTTGAACAGAAAGTCACGGCTCCAATCGCTAGCGTGGACGATTGCTTCTGGACTAATAATAGCACCGTTGGACTGCATCATCTCAGCGAAAGTCGTTTGCAATGCCTTCACAAAAGCATTATCGGTTGAGTGACATTCAAACAGCGCCTTCCTCAGTGGCTTGATGAAGTAGAGAGCTTGCAAAAACGAGTTCATATAGCATGTGTTGCCTACGTTTTCCAACCCGCAGTAGCGTCGCTGTAGGCTACTCAGGGGTAGATTCCTGTACTTTAGCCTAATTTCGAAGAACACATTGCGCTCATCCACGTATTTCATGAAGTCGTACAGAGAAAACCAGTACTAATCAGCAGAAGCAGTCGACCTATCGGAGTCAACCACTTGAAGCATCTCTGACTTCCACACCGATCGTTCGTAGTAATGTACAACGAGATCGCTTACCCCAAATTTTTTGCGTGAAACGCGCTGCAGTATATTTAAGCATATTTTGACGGCACCACCACTGCGGCTTGCGTTGTACACTTCGAAGACGAATTTGAAGTGATCGAGTTGGAAATCGCGTCGAAATATGAGGTCTTGCTTTCGATGTTCAAGCGAAATGTCCTGCTTCTCTCTCCCCTCTCTGAGGTTGAGTAGGTGACTCTTACTGAACCCAACCATGACCCTGAGATAGTGTTAACTCGGTTCAGCAAGCTGGAATTCCACATTAGCGATGTAATGCTTTTTGGTTGTTTATGTGAGGATGAGCTGCTCACTTTCAGAGTCGTCTTCGATGAGCTTAGCAGCAGTCTGACGTTGGCTTGGTTGGGGTGGAATATTTTCTGACATCTGTGAGAACGGCGGCAAATGCTTAGCAACTATAGCCTATAATCTAATCACAACTTCAACAACCAACGATAGATCGAAGCTGGGGCAGCCCTTTGTAGCTACACCAGTCAAAACTTATCGGAGAGCACTTGGGAACGGGTGGCGCAGACGGGCTCAATCCTGCCGGTGTCAATATGTTCTCAGACATCTTATGCACACGATCATGTGGATTTCTTTGGTGTAGGGGAGATTGGTGGACCCGCTGGTAACGGTAGCAGTCTCGAGGTGGTGCGTTGATACTCCTTGTACTGTGGGTACTTCTCGCAGGAAATCTGTTCGGTCAGGTTAGTCGAACCTTGGAACAGAAACGTCAGTAGAAGTGTTCCTATGAATGACCAGTTCCAGCCGTGTTGCTGGATGGTGAAGAAATAGTAGACCCACCAAATGCACATCTCCGCAAAGAAGTTAGGATGGCGACTGAAGCGGAACAGCCCAGTTGTATTAAATCCAACCGAAAATGGGAATGGTAGTGGCTTCCCTTCCTTCAGCAGGCGATGCTTTTCTTGTTGGAACCTCCATTGCTGGTTATCTGTTAGGGACTCCAAGGTTATGAATCCCATCGTCAGGTTTGCTAATGCGAAGTCAATCCAGGTAAGCTTAGCTGCAGAAGCAAGGTAGATCGGGGCAGAGAAGAGGTAGATGAGAACAAGCTGTGCATATGCTGTAAAGAAGAAATTCAAGAGCTCCATGAGAATCCAATGGTAGCGTTCTCTCAAATATGCCCATCGATAATCTTCTCCACCCTTTGCATAGCCTCCCTTCCTATAGAAGTTGTATGTAAGACGTAGACCCCAGACCCAAGCGATGCAGAGCATGATCCATTGCCTATCGCTCACAGGAACAGATCGGCATTGACTTTGGTGGTATAGGAAATGAAGTGCGTACAGCCCTGGTAACAAAGACCACATCCTATCAACCCACGAGTACTCATGGGTGAGTTTAGTAAGGATGAAGCAGATTGTGGCTATCACCAAAGTCACAAACAGTCCGTACTCAAGAGCGCCACTTCGGCAGTAGTTGACGCTGAAGTTGGCGTAGTCGAAGTGGAAGTCTGCCATAGGATCGCCTATCAGAAATTTAACTAATTCATATTCCTCGGTGACGTATCAATTCTTTTCATCCGACTCTGTGTTTAATGGAGTCTGCGCCTCCCTTCTTGGCACCTGCTGCGCAGTTGGTAGTACATTTGAAAGCGCTGCTTTCAGATCTTTGAAGGCTGACATATCGATTTCTTGATCGGAATCGCTGTGGCTGGAGTTATCCTATTCCTTGACCCAGGGTCCCCGATCGTGGAGGACCAAATCCTCATCTGAGACAGTCCCACCAAGTGACTCCGGAAGGTTGTCCTTGCTGACTAATTTGAGTAGCTGTTCCTCAAACTCGCTACCAAGGAACTGAATTTTCTGAATTGTCCCAGGCCTAACAGATTCCTTCAGGAACGCCCAGACAGTCTCAAATAACATGGGCGTGTTAACGAAGTAGAGCCTACGTAACTATCGTCTTACTGGTGGAGGGTTTCAGGATAGTAGCGCTGGAACTGTGCTATAACTTGGTTAAGAAGGTTGTAAACTCGCTTGGAAGTCATTTTCATGATCTGTCCTTTCAAGTCCACAACGACCACGATCTCACGCTGAGTTTCTTCATAGTGTACTTTTTATACATGCGGGAGCACCTCCTTCCGAAGATGTTCCATCCGCTGCACTAGGTAGCTTGACAGACGGGAGTCCTCCATCAATTTAAACAGCTATGCCAGCCGACATCGACCGATCTGTTCCACTAAAACTGGCCGTCCCTGTCTATCCACACCGCTGATGCCATGTGGATAGAACTGCTTCAATTCTCGAATTTCCTCTGGGGTGAGGATGTTCTTCGTTCACTAAATTGTGTACGTCCTGGTCGAGTTCATCGTGCCAAGCGACAAAGTCCTTGAGGTTTTTGAGTGTCTCTTCCAGACTGTTATTGTTGGCATGCAAAAACTTTCCGAGCGTCTCAGTGTCGAAGAGTGCTTGTTGTTGTTGTGAGAGGTTTCGCTTGAGTTCCACTACTAGCGGGTCCTCAGTTCTAGGCTATCAACTCTCTTACTTCTTTTCCATGCGCAAGTCAATAATATTTCATTTCAAAAATCACAAAGAGCTAGTCAGCACAGCTTATTTGAACCACGCGCTCACGGCATGTTGGGTGGTGGCTGAAAGTATGATGGCTGGTAGCAAGGGGCCCAGCCTATCGGCCGCATCGACGCTATAGGTTTGGCAGCACTATGAGGCTTGAGGAAAATTTGTTGCTGATCTAATACTGCTGGAACAAGTCCTTTTTTGACAGTGCTCCTGAGCAACTAAGCTGTCATTTTACAGACTCTCACTTTTTTAGTTCCTTAACTGTAATTTTCACGGGGCATCTAGCACCAAGTATTATTCAGAGTGAATTTAGGAGGAGATTCCTTTCTATGGACTGTCTCGACCGGTTGCTCCCGAGCTTTTTGCTCTTTGGTTTAGGCTGTTGCAATCGAAATCGTCGAAATAGTCGGTAATGATCCAATGTGATAGGTTTCTTCAAGTACATCCTCGACCTTGGGCTGTGTGTGCCCGTTAAGATATTCTTCAATTTGCAACTCATCGATGTACCTCGAAATAAAACTCCGAACTGGCTGTTGCGACTCCTTCTTTGCCCTATTCACTATTTTTTTTTCTAATAGTTCGAAACGGTTCTTGACTGCGTTCTCTGTTCTGGCCACTAGCTCACGGCTGATGATTGCCCACTTTTTCCCTATCTCCAAATATCTTTTCAACAGCTGAATATCCTATTTCCTGCTCCAAAGGTCCTTCTTTACTTCTGGGTTCGTACAACCCCATCGCTATCGACATTGCTTGGCTGTACGGAAAATACGCGGAGGACCACATTACAGGTATAATCGGCGGGAAACGACAGACCAATGACACTTTAGATGGTCGAGACCATTGGCTTTCCTCTCTGCAACCATCTTCAGTAGCATTTCTCCTTCCTCTTCTCCCCATGGCTCCCGAGCTGCCTTCCCATTCATTTTGAGATTTAGCCACTTGAATAGGCAGGCATAACGATGTTTTCCTGGAATGAGAGAAGCAATGTACTGCCACTCTTCGTGTGTCTTCTTTAGCGTTTTTTTACATATTCATGGGGCCGGTGTCCGACGAGTGGACTGTACTTCTCGATTATCCAAAACATAACGATCAGGTCGTACTTGGACCAGTTCCGCTTGAGCTTCCTGGTTGAACGAGCTCTAAGTTATCCGACGTTCGTACTTCTTAATCATACTGTCGACAATTGATAACACCATCGACGTGTTGTACACTAGCTGTGCCTTCTTCGCTGATAGTTCTGAACGGTATTTGTCGAGATTTGCTGGTTGATTTGCCGCTTCCCCCAATCGCTCTATGAATGCATGCATTCGTAATCTCGGTTGTTCGAATAGGTCGATACGAAACTCTGGAGGAGAGAGAGCACTGCCTGGCTCGTCACTTGGTTCATCACCACTATTGTCTGACTGTTCCTCTTACGCTGAATTAGTAAGTTCCTTACCAAGGGATTTGACCTAAGCAAACATTAACCAGCAGAAATTAATAACATTGGCCAGCGGCGAACACTTCTCTATTTGAAGGGTTTCTCGCTGCCAATCGAATAATATACTCTCTGGTAATGTAGGTTTAGCAGATACCAATCGCTCGCGTCAACTACAGTTTTGAAGAAGAAGCATATCTTCAACGACTTCTTCAAGAGGAGGTCACAAAGCGGGTGGCTGCCCTCGGCCCCGAGGAGATGCTATACTCCAGCAATCTTTATTCTTCCTTCGTGGAGCACTACGGCACTAAAGGGTTGGGTGCCGAGAACCTGAAACAGCTTTGTGTGTTTCTGGACGCCACCGGATTCAAAAAAGAGATCGTTGCTGAATGCTATAGACAAGCAGTTGCTGGCACGCTTGATAGTATATTACTCAGGAAACCATTACCTCTCGATGGTCCATTACAGCATACTCTGATCAAGGTTGCCAATGAGATGGCAACTGTATACAAGGACATTTTGGGTATGCCTAACGACGAGCAAAAAGTAGTAAACCATAAGGCTACATATCCAGACCGAACTATCAAGGAGATCGACTTTGATGCTATCTTGAAGCAGGTCTTCAAGGATCGACTTGGAAGCGAGTATCAACGTTTGACGGGCAAACAAGAACAACCACCACAACAAGTGCAGTCTTTCCAACAACCATCACTTCAGACACATCACCAACTACAGCATCATCAGCCTATTCCAAGTGTTCCGCAGCAACCTCTCCAGATGAGCCAGCCTACTATGATGGCTCAGCAGTTCCATCCACAACAGCATCTCGGTGTAAGCTATCCAGCTCAATTGCCAATGCCAGATCATATGCAGCGCCAACAACCTATCCAGCCACCTTCATATCCACATCCCTCGCAGCAGCAACAGCAACCTCGTTTGGATTTGATGAAGAAAGCAAAGGAAATCGAGTAGCTGTTGGCGCAACTGGAAGGCTTCAAGTACACACTTTCGCTAACTATTCAGCCGATTCATGATCAGCGTGTATGAAGATCAATTATCAGGTCACAGGGTCTTTGTTTAACGAGTGAACGTTTATTGCGATGTTCGCGAAGATCTTTTCGGGCAGTAGCCAGACCGTCATGAAGCTGATCAGCGTCGAGTTGTAGAAATTGAGTCTAAACATTATTATGGAGCCGCAAAACATGGACAAACAATAGAACCAGCAGTCCCGGGCAGAATATTCTCAACAAAACGAGGAGCTTCGGAAGGCCTACTTAGAAAGGCAAGAGAGGCAGCGTCAGAACTCCCTGAACTAAGTGGCACCGGTTGATGATAGGAAGTGGAAGCTTTAGGAGAAAACCTCACCTCTGGGAAGTCCTCTGGTCGAGCACATGTTGCTGAATCATCTGATCTACGACCGCAGAAAGCCTAAGCCTGCTCACTATGTAAGCCTGAACGCTCTCTTCAATGAAAAGCCGAATGAAAGGAATATTGGATTTGACTACAACCACTCCATCGAATCCATTTTCATGTCGACCTTTGGATTCGAATCCGAGCTGTTGGAGCCAATCGCTAATATCGGATGTCCCTTTATCCTATCGAACGATCGTAGCGGCGAAGAAGCAACTCAGAGAAAGTACAATGGATACCCGAACTGGACTGTCGTGTTTCCTGTGAAGAAGACCAAGGGATACTCCGTCTATCACTCCAAACTGTGGCTCATCAAGTTTAAAACTTTCTTGAGGGTGGTCGTGGGCACTGGCAACTTGCATCTCGCTGATTGGGCTGTTTGGGCCAATGCATTCTGGTGGAAGGACTTTCCGCCGATTGACAAAAAGAAGCAGCAAGAAGAGAAGGGGAAGAAGCCATCGGATTCTCTTGCAGAGGATTTCAAAACAACCTTGAAGCTGGCCATCAAATTCATGCTTCCGGAAGATTTTGGCGCGAAGGAATTAAACTTCGACTTAGACGACTACGATTACTCAGAGGTCGATGTAATTCTGATCCCCTCAGTGCCAGGCACCTTCGCAGATGAAGGGGAGTTCGGTTTAAGCAAGGTCAAGAAGTACTTGCTCAAATACGGAAGCATAGAGTCCTCAAAACGTGAAATACTCACCTGCAATACTACGAGCTTGGGCGTAGTTCAGTAGGATTTCCTGAAGGATCTTTACAAATGCTTCAATCCACATTCCCACAAGGACCCCGTCCTTTCTGACATCAAGTTAATCTATCCGACTGGTAGGTACATTAGAGATCAAACCGTGGGTGCAGCCGAGACGTTATTCCTGACTGAAGCCAACTACTAGAGGTCGCCGGTGCTGAGGAACGTGCTGCACCGTTACGAAGACAACCCACTGAACCCCAGCAACGGCAACATCCCCCACCTCAAGACCATAATATTGTCCTCATAGTTAGACTAGAATGTTACATTCTACATTGGAAGTCACAACCTGACTAAAGCGGCTTGGGGAAACAAGAAGACCACTAGAAGTACACTGCCATTAATGCAGCTGGTGACAAGTATAGCTACAACAACACTGAACTCGGACTACTGTTTCCCAACTATAACTATCGCAAGCTGCAGCACTGGTTGCCGTTCAAGTTCCCGCCCACGCGATACGAACCAGGCGAACAACCCTTCTTCAGAGCCTGATTTCCAACAATATAAATATCGAAGGTCAGTCGTCTTGGGAGGTGGGGCTATATTCCTGTTTGGCAGTCTCGCAGATCAGTTGCTAAGCTAAGCCGAAGAATACCTTGAGGTAGTTTGGTGGGAGATTGAGAGTGGTATCCGGCAACGTATCGATCCCTTTGCTACGAGCCTCGAGGATGAGCCGCTAAAATTAATTTGGAGGAGTACTGCCAGAGCTTCTCTTTCGGTTTTGGTTCCCCCATCGTGCTTGTTTTTGATGTGAAGGTTCAGAGCCAATTCACTCGCGTACTTCAGGCCACACTGATCGTATGGGCATTCAAAGTTCTTATCAAGCTCCCGGGTGGCTCGACGCTTGCGCTTTTTCTGTTGTAGCCTCTTACAACGATTCTAGAGTTCAGCGATGCCTTACATGAAGATTCTAAACCTCCCTCTTGACCTCTGAGTTCTCCTCCAGCAACTGTTCGTACTTTTATTGGAGTAGCCCATGCTACTTTTGAGTATGCAACAGCCAGGCATAGTAGTCAATAGAGTAGACTAGCGACAGTGGCATGGGATTGTAAGTTGTGGGGGCGGTTCCTTGTGAAAATTCAATCGGGGGCTGGCTGCTGTTTTACATCGATCCGATATACAATAAACTAATGCTAGCCGTTCTATGGCTCTGATGTCAATTTATAGTTTTCCTTTGCTGCTTATTAAGTGGAACGTTCTCGAATATTCTGTCGAGAAGAAGTGGCATTAATTAATTTTAATCGTGGAGGACAGCTTCTAAGTCAGGCTTAAGTGTGGTCAGAGACTCGGGTTTGTATAATAATTAATAACCCCATATTATGCCACGAGGAGGAAGAGGAGGAGGAGGAGGAAGGAGCACCAGCAGATCGCCACCACCGCGTCAGGCAACTACCGCCAGCCAGCCCACCACCCATCAGCAGGCGCCTCCCATGCAGGCTCAGCAACAATCCCGTCCAGGAATGTTCGGTGGATTCGGAAGTACCCTCGTTCAGGGTATGGCCTTCGGTGCAGGTTCGGAAGTGGCCCATCAGGCCGTCCGAGGCATTATGGGAACTGGCAGCGGCCATTCCCAACCTGCCGAGCAGCAGCAACAACAATACCAGCAGCAGCCCCAACAGACCAACGTATCACAATCATCAACTCAGATGCAGAGTCAACAACAGTGCATGAATTAAATCAACATGCTGACTAACTGCCTGAGCACCAACTCAGACATCAGCTACTGCCAGTCATTTTCGGACATGCTCAAGCAGTGCCAGCAGCGTTCCCCCATGTGATAGAACATACCTAAAGATGAATATCCAATATCGCTTGTGCTATATTAAGTGGGTTGCCTGTAATGAAAGCGGAAGGCAAATTTCCGCTGGAATTCGAAAGGATGCCCTACCGCACTGTGCTTCTAGAGAAGGTCAACGAGGTGCGAAGCATTTCATCAAGTGGGAATACAGGGATGGTACTGCTGGCTACCTACAACGAACTGATGCTCTACGATCCAGATTTCAATGCAGTCATCAAGAAGTTTCGGAGGTGTAGCAACATCCGTTCAGCATCGTTGAGCAGCTGTGGTCGGCTGATGCTGGTTCACTTCACAGAGAATACACTCAGGGTCATCTGTACACGAACTGGGCGTGATTTTGGACAACTTCTGGGAGTACCGCATTCTGCAATGAAATTTACACTGTCCGCAAACGGCAGCCGAGCGATTGGCGGTAATAACAGAACCCTAACTGTCTGGCGAACCAATAACTGCAAACTCGTCTTTGCTAGCAACAACTGGACCAACATGAATTGCTCGGCTATTAATGACACGGGCGATATCTTTGCAGTCGGCACCTTTAACGGCCAGATATTTCTGCTGAAGCCCATAACGTAGACCAAATGCAGCCAGATCTAGTACAATAAGCACGAGAAGTGTGTGATGATTATGCACTGGAGTGGTAAACGGTTAGCCTCGGTAAGCTACGACCAGATTCTCTTGATAATGGAGTTTAACGAGGCACCTGATTCCTCGAACAGTCTTAATGAGCGTGAACTGGTGTTCATCAAGTACAGGATGGAGGCAGTTCCCAAGTGCATTTATGAGTTCAACAGGTTCTACTTCTTCACGATGATGAAAGGCATGTACGTATACTGCTTGGACAACAACACTCGACTGCACATCGAAGGCGAGACCTGGTACCCTCGAAAGACAGAGGAAGGGGAACTGGAGCTTATTAAAAGCAAACTCGTAAGCCTGTAGTTCCACAAGCTGATGTTTAAATACTGACAGTATCTTAGGCAAACAACACGCATATCACTGAGGGTTGCAGCCAGAGCCAGCTGATTATTCTCCGGTCGGGTTGGAACTTGGCGCGTTTCCGCCAGCCACGTTAGTATTTAGATCGGCTTCGTGGTAGTCCTTCATCACTGTGGATGTTCTGCCCTGTATTAATCTTTGGTGCTATTGACCCGGCAGAGTCTGTGTTAACATGGAAACGGTACTTGCTTCAGTTGGTAAATTTGACCTGTCGACAATGAATGCTTCTTGGGCATTTCGATGGTAAACTCGATGATGAGATTGCCATGACGAGAATCATCTCCGAAGAAAGGCAGCCCCAATCCCGGAACAATTCGCTTTTCGCCGAATCCAATGACATCTCCTTCCGCAGTTTCAATATTTGTAATGTTTCCGTCCAGATGGACGAATGTGGACTTGACACCTGCTAGGGCTTCGAGGAGAGTAATCTTTTTCTTCATGTGGAGATCGGCTCCGACTCTTACGAAGTCATCGTGTGGTTTGATATCAACGATCATGATAACATCTCCCGCAAGATTTCCTGGCTGCATTAGCGATAACGTACCGTTTCGTCGCCCTCTCCAATCATGTTTATCATGTGGTCTTGGGGTGCACCTTTTTCCACAACCACCTCGAGTAGCTTTTCTCGGACAAATATTCCGAGCCCTTGGCAGTCCTTGCAGGCGTTTCCGAGATCGACTTTGGTACCCTTTCCACTGCAATCGGTGCAGATGGACTGTGTTTGATGGTAAACACCCTGTCTTGCTTGCACAAGCTTTATGGTATGCCCTTTTCCAGAACAAGTATAGCATGTGGTTTCACTGGTTCCTCCAAGACCACCACAGGTCATGCAGCATCGTTGACTTTGTTGTGGAATCTTGTAGGTGTGCCCAAGATAGATATCCTCAAGGGAAACCTTTAGAATCTTCTTAACAGGCTTGACCTTCTCCATTTGGCGAGGTCGGTTGGTGGCTGAACTTGCTGTTTTGGTGGTTGTCGTCCTCCTTCCCCCACCAAACATCATATTGATGAGATCTAAGTGTAAGCGCTAGTCTTTACCATTAATGTCCACATCGGATGCTTGCGTTGAGCTTGTTCCTTTCTCACCGTAGGCATCGTACAGTCTGCGCTTTTCCGGATCGCTAAGCACTTCATATGCTTGCTGGACCTCGTTGAACTATGCTAAACTGGTCCGAATACCTTGTCTGCGTTCCCACCCTTATCCGGATGGTGCTGCTTGGCTGCCATAAGATAGCTCTTCTTGATCTCAGCAGCTGTCGCATTCCGGTCGATACCCAACGTTTCGTAGTATTTGTTGTCCTGCACTGGAGTCTCGCCGATTCTCGTTCCTGATCCTGTGAAGGCGCCTAAGTGGTCCCATCGATTACTATAGCCGCCTCCTCCTCCGGTACTGTAGGTGTAGGTGCGTCGATATGACATCTTGGTTTTTAGTAAAGTTCAAACTTCAAATCGAATCGTTAATAATAGGGTAGCACGAAAAAGCATAATCGGAACTCACTTTCGCCGGTAGATTAGGTAGTAAGCTTGATTGCTTGGTTGGAGATCGGTCGTTGCGATCGGGAGTGCAGCCGAGTCGTCGAATAGGAACCACCCCTATTCAGTCCTAAGTTACAATTGAGTGTACAGGCAAGAGGCTGTATAGTGGCCCATGTTTATGCTAATGCCGATGTGGTTACAGATAGCGACTAGTTCATATGTTGTGCTGATGCCTTCAAGGTCTGCAGTTTTGCTTGGTTGGTAGTGCAAGATTTCTGCCATGTCGACAGCGTCTACTGGGAAGCTGACCGATGTAGCGATCTTAACTTCAAGGTCCTTCTGAAACCTTTTGAAGTGAACAGTGAGGTACTTTGGAGGATGCCGAACAGCCAGACTCCTGACAGTCTCAGTGGGTTTAGAGCAGTTGTGGCAGGTTGCCCAGTTGCCTTACTCGAGGATCTCAGGTTCAAAGAATTCTCGAAAACACTCCTGCAGAGTGACACTCCGCTAATTAGCATCCACATTCAGTTCAGTTGATTTCTTCTTCAGCTCCACTTTCTCCTAAAAATGGAATTCCAACAGTGGTGCCTTCTCGCCTATTTGCTTGTCTTCCTCTATCAGGTGTTCGTTCATCTGTTGGATAAGAATTTGTAGAAATTCTGCGACAAGAGTGTTGTCGTTCGGTAGTGAGCACCCGCTGCATCGCTTGTTGCACACTCCACAAATACTCTGCCCTTCGAAGTAGACTGTTACTCCGAACATATCTTCCTTTGCCAGCTGTTCATCAATATACTTTGCAAACCATTAGCAAACTTTTATCCTGAGCTTTTGCAAGGTATCTCGCTGAGAGTTGTAACCAAACAGCATGGGCTCCAACAAGACTTTTGACTTCTTACCAAAAGTCAATTTGATCAGTACTGATTTGTCACTGTCCTTCTCCATCTCGCTCTTTGCACGGAGGTAGATACCTCTGGTTAAGCCTCTTAAGGATTTCCGTTTTGAAGGTTCAATGGTCTATGTATCTGT
>ERZ724508.303-NODE-303-length-35771-cov-5.692939_pt1 | contig 35771 bp, 60 predicted proteins | sample MGYA00376041_ERZ724508 | MGnify/ENA primary metagenome ERZ724508 (study PRJEB28724, sample SAMN07190887) | wastewater metagenome | isolation source: effluent of sewage treatment plant in Hong Hong | place: USA: Christiansburg, Virginia | collected 2016-03-01 ...
TAACGTACTCAAACATGTACAAGATATTATTAAGATAGGCTCTGAAGGAGTGCTCAATGCAAAGAAAGTGCAGGATTAACAGTCAATTAAGAGAGCGCCTACTGCTAACAACAGCGGCAAACGCGAGCCTCGCCAGCAAGAGGTTGAGTAGAACCCCGAAAGGGCAATGCTACTCCGAAGATTGCAACAAGCCAAGTGGAACTCACGAATGGGAAACCATCGCTGATAGTAGTTGTGAATGATTGGGTATGAAGGTAGGTAGCAGAGAGGATCAGTAGATCATTCCTTGTCCTTGTAGCTGCAGGGCTTGCAGTTGAGCTTACCGCAAACTGGCTCCTTGAACTTGTAGGGACGAGCACGTTCCTCGAACTTGGGGGCAGATGGCTTTCTGAGCTCGGGTTTTTCGGGGCGATAATAAATGGGTCGGCGGATCTCAGTGCGAATGGTGGGAAGGTCGACCTTCTTGAGCTTGATCTCGCGAAGTTCTTCAGCAGATGCATCAGCATATTCGTGAGCGTTCCTCAAACGATTTTGAGATTGTTCGCGGGCTTCGTGTTTCCAATTGGCGAGTTTAGCTTGATTGCGCTCATAACGTTCTTCATTCTCCTCCCTTCGCTCCTGGTCATCGCAGACCTCAGGGGTTCTCTTGGAATCCTTGATTTAGAAGTCCTTGAGATCCCTATGCTTCTCGCTGATATCGAAATTCTCGATACGGTGAGATGGCTTTTCGAGCACCTCATCATTCTTGCAGTCCACATCACCACATCCGCAGGTCTCGCAAGAGAGGGTTTGGTGCAGGAGGAAAGCTCCGAGGATTGCAATGAACTTCATTCTGGAATATACTTCCATTGGGGGAATTCGGATTTAAAGGGGCAAATCGTTCCAAAAATATTCTTCCATTGGAACGTTTTGCACAAAGAACTTTACATGGAAGACCCCTTTACTGGCCACTCACAGTGCCGGCGCAATCCATGCTTCTATCATGATAAGTTTAGCGCAGCACAATCACTTCCACAGCTGGTCCTCTTTACGGATGCAGTCCATGCACAGTGTGAAATCGCAGGTGCCACAGTGGTAGACGCCTTAGGCAGTCACTTCCTTTTAGTCCAGGCAGCCTGCGCACTTGAACTTGTTTTTGGCGTAGAGTGGGTTTGCTTCGTAGGTCTTTAGGGAGAGCACTTTGCTGAGGAAGTGGTTGCTGCGGCATACCTAAATCGCAATGGTGCTACTTTGCAGCTTGAACAGAGTATCTGGCAAGGCTTACTATTGCTGCAGCTCAGATAGCCAGTCTGCCCGGTGATCTTGAAACCACAGGATTTGCAGGTGAGGTTCGTGGTTTTGCTGGGTTTGGTCAGCTTCATGCGGGTATCAGCATGGCTAATACACGAAAACACCGAAAGCTGTTCGCCATCTTTGCTAGTGTCCTTTGCAGGCTACTTTGCCACGGAGGAGGTTTTGTTGTCCTTATGGTCGGTGGTTCCTACAGCCTTGTCGGTACTAATTGGTAGGGTGTCCAGCAGATCAAGCTCCATATGCTATCCAAACAATATATAATCAAGAAAGATTCACCAGTCGGTGCTCCTTGAAGTATTTTGCTCCGCCGCGGATGGTACTGACGTGCGATATCGTCTGGTTGGGCATCTATTCGTTGAAACGGAATTCTACGATAGGCCTAGAGTTTACTATTCTGATGCAATTCTGCCAGGTATTTGAGCAGGTGCAGCTGGGTGCCTCGTATGGAGTGGTTTTGAATGAACTACTCACACTTGTTCAGGTCAAGCCATTAATAGGCCATCAGTTCTCTCTCGCACAACTTCAGAGTCGAAATGTCTTCGACTTGCAATAGTGAGGCAAAGTAAAAGTCTGTCCCACTGTAAAGCTGGTTTTCTAGCTCCCGGAAGAAGATGAGATAGCGGTATTCACCCACCAATCCAGTTTCCTCACGCAGTTCCCTCGCAGCTGCGTCAGCCAATGGCTCGTTGAGGTTGCACAATCCACCTGGCACTCCCCAGTCATTTTTTCTTGCTCCCTTCGTAAATTTAGGCGTACGTTTTTCTCTTGAACCATGAGCAAGCGTCCGTCTTTTATAACGACTGCCCCAGCAGCAACATAGAACCTTGAGAATATCGGTACCATATCTTCCTCTTGTCTGAGCCATCGGTACAACACCACATTGCTGTCAAACCCATGATGAATCTTGAACTCGTTGTTGCACAGCATCGGCAACAAACCTAGGTTGGATTGGTTGAGGTGCACCCAGAGTGCTTTGCTCTTTTGATCGAGCTCGCGCTTCAACGTTTCTTTGATGTAAGGTTCGAACTCCTCAAGCTGTACGGTGTCCGACAGCTTGATGTGGGTCGCATCGTGGAGATCCCGTGATTCTAGTGCAGCAAACTTGGCGGTGTTGAAGCATTGCATGACCCTGAACAATGCACCACGGAATAATTTCATAAGAATTTATCAAGGGCAAGGCAGTCTCCGATCAGAAACGGAAAAGCGTGGGCCGAGTCCTATGAGGCTGCACCAAATTCTTCCGAGAGAACTCTGTGAGGGTCGTGTTAACATTGGACTTCTTCATTTCGTCGAACTTGCATTTAAGGTTCTTAATGTTTTCCTTGAGCTAATCTAGTTCACGGCGCATGCTATTGAACTTGTCATCATCAACTAAGGTCAAGTTGGCTTGGTGGTTCGATCCCGGTCTTTCGAACGTTACAGAAGCGTTGGATAATCGACCAGCCTGTTCCTACCGAACATTCAATTTTGCTTAGCGTACTCCCAATGAAACAGGTTGGTCCTGGTGGAAGGATTTTTTCATCTGTCCCGGCTTTTATCTTCTCCAATCGTTGGCCACTAAAGAGCGATTAGGGTGAGTTTCTTCCCGAAGGGACTCATTTCTTGCTCTGAAGTTGTTAGTCCCATCTAGATAAGTTTCAAAGCTTCTGAGCTGCTTTAAAAAGCCTCTGTTGGGTTGAACCTGCATGACAGCATCGTATTACCTTGTTTCTTCGATTTCTTAGAAAGGACAGAGCTCCTGAAAGTTTGATTCCATGGTGAGTCATCAGATAGGCTAGAATCAGAGACGCACTGCGGCTGATCCCTGCAACGCAGTGTACCAGGACATTGGTTACTTGGAGGTTCTAGCTGATGAACTGATTGCTCTTCTCAAAGAACTCAGCAATATTGAAGTGTTCGTGGTCGTCTGCAGGGAGGTATAGGTAGCGTGGTAGGATGTACTCTGGATGAACCAGTTTATGCCCGCGAGCGACTGTAAGCACTGCCGAGATCTGATATTCTGCGTGGTGCCAATTGTACTTTTTAGCGTCATCGGGTTCTCTGCTGCTTCGATGTTACTGATGAATAAGCCACCCCTTCCGCTGACAGGCTCGAGGACGCATTCAATCTCCTCGGAGAACTTCTTAAGCATCCTTACGATATTGGAAATTATAGGCATAGAATCTCAGACAGTATGGCTTCAAGTCAGGATCAGAGGGGTGTGCACTTTCCGTTTGTACTCTGCTATAATCTTCTCAAGATTAGCTGCTTGAAGCTTCTCGGAGGGAACTGGTGCGGGTGGTTGGTTCGGTGGGCGTTCATCACTCCAACTCACTGGTACTTCAACTGAGTCAACGAACACACTACCTTTGCCGTTGCGTGAATGCTCGAACACTAACCGATCGGCATATTGGGCCACTCGCACAATGCGTCCATCTGAGTCATCGATTGGTTGAGACAGTAGTTCTTCCTCTTCGATCTCCATTGGAGTCTCTTCTTCGTTGTTGTAGGAGCCTCCAGACCGATCCCTAGCCGACTGCCTTAATCGTGGTTCAGGTTCCTCTGCCACTTTCTTCGCTGCCATCATGAGGATCTACAAGAGGTTAGACTTGGCTCCAGGATTACTCTCTGATGCCTTCTTGACGATTTTCCTTGGAGCCTCCTGAACATCCTGCTCTTCCTCTACCCTACGGGTGTTCATTGGCCTGCTCCGGATCTCTGAGTACTCGCTTATCTCTGAATAAAGAGGGCGCTTACTCCTGCGCACCGGGCGACCACACACAACCTCAAGCTCAATGACTCGTGGTTTAGAGTCTGGACCATCTGTCAGCAGGCATTTCATCCATTCCGAACCGTCAGAGCGATTGTAGTCTTCTTCCTCACCCTTTCGGTGGCTCCAGCTGCTCTCCTCAGAGTTCTGATTGCGGTCTGGTCGAATCTTAGCGTCCTTTCCTGTAGCACTCTAAATCATCATAGTTGGTACCCTGCGGAGCTCTTCAATACCGTCAGCGTACTTGTTGTTGGGAACTCGGTCACGACGACTTCGCCGGACCTCGCCGCCCTGCCTGTTCAGCTCATCTTGATTGCCTTTTCCCTGGTCTTTTCGAATCTCGTTTTGCATTTTTGACTGCAATGAATTGGTTAATTGGGCAAAACATTAGCCGACAAAATCTATAGGGGTTAATTGAAGTCTCTCTGGCGGGACCTTAAGCTGGAGCCTTTGGAGGATTTGGGTATAATATTTTATGGCTCGTCCGTTCTTCACCGTCTCACCCACTCTCAGTCACGCCAAACAGCTGGCGTTCGGCGGACGCAACGAAATTCCATTTACCTTCGGAGGTACCAACGGTTCTATGTAGTATGCGCTCTTCTGTACGGCTACTTTTGGAAGCTCAGTCACACCAAGACTCATCTGTCGAGTGAATGGCAACCTGTGCAGGTAGACGGCAAGCAGCTGACCTTGTGATGTCGTGGACAACTCGAATAGCATAACAACTAGGTAGGAGCCTTCTGGCATAATTTTCGAAGCAACATTTCCTCAAATGCCAGCACTATTGATTGGCGAAGTCATAGAGCCGCTTTGTTGAGACAGTGCAATTTTCTCTGAAAACTTTCCAGTGTTACTCGCTATTAGTTGGTTGTGTTCTCCAGTTGGAATTGTACTTTTCGAGAGTGGAAGTATGAGAGGCCGACAACCCATCAGCAAGACCATGATGATCCAAGCTACGCGCTAAACCGCTAACAAACTATGTCTCAAAGAGCGCTCATCGGGAGTGTGGCTGGAGGAGTAGCTGAAAATGGGCCTGCAGCTGGTCAACCAGAAGCTGCACAACCTGCAAACAAAGAAGTCAAGGGAGCCCAGCTTGGTGGGTAGTAGTAGCAAGAAATGCTTCTTACCAGGCCTGAAGAAATTCATAAAGGTAAGGGAAGAAGAAGCCAAGACCCTTCGCTCGAAGATGATCATCCAGTTGATGTGCATAGTGCTGCTGCGAATCAAATACAGGATGCACTCGGCTGCTCTCGTCGTGCTTCTTTACATTGGCAATCTCTTGGAGCATATGACTGGCTACGAATACAGCATGCGTAGGCTTGTTTATGCTCTCATTGGAAAACTCTCCGGTAAGCTAAAAAGAAGCACACCAATAAAAGGTGTCGGAGGTCGCAGGAGGAATGTCAGGTCGTTTCGCAACGCAACTACCTGCCCACTTCAGTATGTAATTTCGAGTGCTACTCCAGAATGTTTTTCGTGAAAGATTCGAAGCTCGTCTCAGAAAATCGCGGCTGATAGTGGAACGCACATTCGAGGACCTTCTTCAGGAGGTGGGGACCACCAAACCCTAATCTTCGGTGCGGCTTCCCTAGGAGATACATCCAGATATGCTCAGCTATAAGTAGATCACCGTCAACATTGATAGGAAATCGCTGACTTTTTCCTACTAGTACCCGAAACTGCTGTAGGAGCGTGTCCCGTTGCGCTAGTACCGATTCTTCGTGAGCAAACTTAACCAGATAATTGCTCCAGAAGCTGTATGCTACAACATCAGTGCTGTACTGCGAATATTCTATCTCCCGCTGCTGACGGTGCTGCTTGCTGTTGCAGTCGTGGCTCTAGTGCTTTTTAGATAGCTGGATCGGCAGTGGTAATGGGACTACACTGAATTGCTCCCGCTTGGTGCAATATTCGTGCTTGTGGCTGCCCTCTCTCTCAGGATCTTCAAGTACGAGAAATTTTACAAAAATCCGCTGCCAATCCACAAAGAGATGGACAAGGTTATCAACGAGATGAGCGAGAGGTATTGGAGTGCTAAGACTGTATTTCGCATTGGCGATTCTATTGAAAGCTTCAACATCTACATTGAGACTCCCGAAGAGGATCGGATAGAGACCTCTTCTAGTAGCTCAAGCAGTGAATCCGATACCTAGATCAACGAAGAGCTACGTCAGCAGTGCTCCCTGAAGCAGTTCTTTGAAGGAAGAAAGAATACTTTCGTTAGGACTAAATCTCAACGGCTGTCCATCATGGCAGTACCAGAACTCGGCAATATCGACACCATTCAAGAAGAGGACGAACGAAAGTCAGTGATGATGGATACACCCGTTCCTTGTGAGGCAACCCACAAGCAAGAGCAGAGCCTCTTTAACCGGAACCGGCAGAATGAATTTCTGCAAGATGAAGCTGAGGTATGTTCTAATGACAACCAAGATGATTGCAACCCATCTCCGGCTGATTATCGATATCCCACAGAAGGCTCTCTCGAAATAGGTCGCCCCACTTCCGACATCCCAAGCATTTCGAACAGCAGCCAAAATGGTCCTGACGGATAGTCAGCTCCACACATACACTCAATTTATGGGTTCGAGTTTATCAATTGACGATTTCTGTTCTTCCGTCATGACATACTTATAATTCATTACGTGATCGACATGCTCATACTTGTCTGGCTCGTTTTGATCGGAGTGGCTCGTGCTGCTTGCTCACCAAACTGTCTACTCTGTGATACGGCACGCAACGTCTGCTATTCCTGCCCCGCTCCATTAAACCCTATCGTCGGAGGATCCTGTCTTCCCGTTTCTGAGATCGGCGGCTGCCTACTGTACCTCTCCAACGGAATCTGCGCAAGATGTCAACTGGGGTACCGCCCTATAACGGGAAATCAGTGCGAGAGAGACCGTAGTGGATGCATCCGGTTTGGCGCAGGTGGAACTTGTTTGGAATGCGGTTTCGGAACACAACTCCTGTACGGTGGGTGCACAGGATTACTGAACTGCCTGGTGTATTCTAAAAAAACCACAAAGCTTTGTGTTCAATGCTACAATGGGTACGTATCGTTTGATATCTTTTGTATCGCCAATACTGGCTGCTCCACAGCGAATACAACAACCGGTGTCTGCACTGAGTGTAGGCCTGGGTTTCGATTGTCTGGTTTTAATTGCTATCCTTCGAACAGCCCCAAAATACCCGGCTGCTCAGTATATGCGTCGACCGGAGAATGTCTTTACTGCTAGGAAGGACTTAACAGTACACAACTTCGGGTCTGCTCTATCGCCAACCCAGACAATATCAACGTTTCCTTGTTCAATCTCACGGTTGCTACGGGATATTCGATTCCAGCCAACATCCTCCCCAACTCTTTCAGCTTAAGCACTACCCCAGAGAAAACCATCAAATCTGATCCCAACTGTGAGGCATTCGATTCACTGGAAATTTGCGTTAGCTGTAACCCGGGTTATTACCTTGGGATGACCAAATGCGAACAAGCATCACCCAACTGCGATGGTTTCAATATTCTCAACGGAGACTGTCTTGGCTGTGTACCGGGCTATGCGTTGGCACCAAACGGGAAATGCTTCATCATAAGGAAGATCGACTCAAACTGCAATATCTTATCGAAAGTGGGTACCTGCGTGATTTGTAAATACGGCTTCTACCTTTTGGGTGGGTTGTGCACACCGGTGAGCACTCTCTGCATCGGCTATAATCTGCTCACAGGAGGGTGCCTAAAATGCCCAAGTTCATACATCAACAACAACGGCACCTGCCAGCCCGACGTAAAAACTGTGAAGGACACTTGCTTATAAAGACCATCGCAATAAATATGCTTAAAGTGCATCACGGGCTATCGGCTGCTCGCAAATAGTACGTGCGAACTCATCTTTGTGGATCCCAACTGCAAATAATTTGTGAATGACCAGTGCAAAGCCTGCTCCAAAGGCTACTACCTCAATAGGCAGTTCGCTTGTGCGCAGATCAATCCTCTCTGTGCGAACTACGACTTGAACAATGGGTTCTGCCTCAGCTGCTATTCCGGCTATAAGTTAGTTGGATCATCCTGCTTAATCGACGGAAACGGAAGCGCAGTTGCGCCTGTGAGACCCGCATAGCCACCTTCGAGGACACCAACCAGAGTCCTCACATCCACCAATGGTACTCCGCAAACAACCAAGCATACAATGCAGTTCGACCCAAATTGCGCTTATAGTGCTCTGAACGGCGAATGTATCACTTGTGCTTACGGTTACTACCAGTCTGATTATAAGTGCCTGCAGAGTAACCTACAGTGCAAGACCTATGATCTTAGTAACGGAGAGTGCCTAACCTGCTACGACGGCTACGATCTCAGAAATCAGGGAAGTTGTGTAGATGTCAACCTAGTTGATCCCAATTGTGTGCACTATACTAATTCGACCTGCACCCAATGCATCCGTGACTTCTATGTCAATACCACTGGAAAACTCCCTAAGTGTGTGCCCGTATCGAGTGCCTGCGAGGTGTTTGAACCTACGACTGGAGTTTGCAAGGGCTGTCGCATCGGTTTCAAGGTATCGTCGGTAGATCCGCGCCATTGTGTCGACGAGAATTGTATGATATACAACGGTGATGAATGCCAGACATGCAGGCAACCCTTCTTCCTTTTCAACAACACCTGCACAATTGTGGTTATTCTTCCCAAGGAACCTCGTAACTGTGCTGTCTTCCAAAACTCGGTTTGTAGCTCCTGCATACCTAATTATTTCCTTCGTAATGGCAGCTGCATTAAAGCCTCGCCACTCTGCGCCACAGTTGACCCTCGCACCGGGTTCTGTCTTTCGTGTTACAGCGGATACACTCTTAATGCCGGAAGCTGCGTTATCACCCCAATACAAGCTGCTCCTGTCACTACTACCACTCCTGCCGCTCCTGTCACTTCTGCGAAAGCTATTAACGATACAAATTGCAAAATAAAGGGTGACCAAGCCTGCAAGGAATGCTACCCTGGTTATTGGCTAAATACCAGCATTTGCCAAGCAGTCAATAGCCAGTGCCAGACATTCGACAACCTCACCGGCTACTGCACCAGCTGCTACCCTGGTTATGCTTTGACAGGCAGAGGTGAATGCAAGATACCAGTTGATGATCCTAACTGCAATAACAATGTGAATGGCAAATGTCTAGCTTGCAAGGAGTCTTTTAGTTTGGGGGCTGATGGAACTTGCAGTAGGCAAATCAACTTATGTGCAACAATTGATAAAGCCACAGGAAAATGTGCAACGTGCTTCCCAGGTTATAAGTTGGTCGACTCTAAGTGTGTCGTTCAGTTTGTGCCGAGCATGTATTGTAAAAAGAATGACGGGAAAGTCTGCTTGGAATGTGCCAACGGCTTCTTCATCAAGAACGGAGATTGCCAGCAGGTCTCCACGCTATGCGAAAAGTTCAACAATGTGACTGGAGACTGTACATCATGCTTTACAGGTTACCAGTTAATAGGCGGTACTTGCTAGATAGCTTCGAAGATAACGAAGACTACTTTACAGCAGCAACTGGCTCAGTAAACTGCGGCGCCACTATTGGCAGCCACGGGAAGCAACACAACATGCAAATAGGGGATGTACTTCAACGGGAAAGCATGCATAGCTGTGAGTATCCTATGCTTGCAATTTGACTTTGGCGCAAAGAGGTGCTTATCGTGCCAACTCGGGACAATTCTGCAGGATGGAGATTGTCTGATGCCATCACTAGGCGTTGACGTGAACTGCCTACGATACACAAACAGCTACTGCTCGAGCTGCGCCTCGGGTTACTTCATTGAGAATTTCGTATGCACCAAGGTGGATGCTGCCTGCAAGAAGTTCAACAGCACCAGCAACCTATGTTAGGCATGCGAGAACGGCAAACAGCCGGATGGCGCACGTTGCGTGTGATTCTCATTACTACTATTACATTATCGGAGGACTGGTATGAAGCAAAGAATACAGTCATTACCAGGATCATGCTGCAAGTGCTCAACGCGATAGTGAGGCAGTACATGCGACTTCCAGCGGGTGCAATGTTCATGAACAAGCTCCGAATCTAGCTTGTGAGGACTGCTCGCAGGCACTTCCGAGCCTTCAATGATCTCATGAAACTTGTTCAGAATGTAGAGCTAGCATGCATGACCGAGGACTGCCTTCTCGTGATCAAACTGCACTGTGACATCACAGTCGATAACTCCGATGAGCTGCTGCAAGCAAGGGATAGAGTTATCCTTGTACATGACGATGGGAGCACTTCATCAAATTGTCTTCATTACACTTCAAAACTCAAGCCGATCCGCAGTGTTGTGCTACCGACCAGCAAGCAGGAAGACTTCGAGACCCTAGATGGCTATCTCTCGATGCTCTAGGTCTTCTGTCAGCATTTGAATATCCAAGTCCTTGCCTATGAGCACTCCAACATCGAAACCTTCAGCCCAAGCCTCTGCATGTTTGACCACCTGGAACAGCTCGAACACGAAGAGATGCCAACTTACATTAGGAGTTTGGGCTCTGCTGCTAATGTAGCTTCCTTCAAGGAAATTTCGAACAAACTTAATGGAAGGGAACTGGCTTTTTCCCATGGAAACTTCTGCTTTATCATTGTCGATCCTGAAATTCAACAACCCAGTGTGTGGCTGTACAGAAACAGACTGCCTTGGCTGGAGTTTGATTCGGACTTAACGAGATGCTAGAGCATTGCTGCCCATATGAAATACCTTCGAGTTATGCCAGCTCGGGTTGAAGGGCGGCTCAAGACAAAGTACGAGCTGGAGTAGAACCCATTCTCCTTCGTGGCCATCGTAAATGTTACCAGTGCAAACACAAAGTAGCTTCTCGTGGAGTTAGAGACCTGCTTCCGGGAGATATTCAAGGAGCTACAGATGATGGGCTGGAAGTCCACGCGCGAGTAGAATCTCACAGTCAAGGTCGAATGTCTCCAGGATCTATGTGATATGCTTGGGCTTCCACCTCACGGACTGCTCAAAACCTTGCTAACGAAGAAGTGATGTTATCGAAGCTTGTATGCTCTCTGATTTTTTCGATGCTGTACGACGTCCAGGCAGTTTGCGGAGCAGCCCACTTCCCGAAAAGGTACCGTTTAGTCTGCCCGAGGAGTACTACAAGAACAAGGCTACTGAGCTCAAACAGCAGCTGCAGTCCCGCATGGGTACATACCATCCTTATCAAAGACAACAAGAATACGAAGGACCTAAGAATCATGCTTAAGGAGTACCTCAAGTACCGTCGTCCACATAGCAAAGACCTCAAGAACGTTGGCGTGGTGATGCAGAAGTACCTCAGTCAGGATTAGTACTTCAAGCTCATGGAGATGGAGAAGAACGAGCAAACCCTCAAAAGAACGCATTACAGAAAGTTCGTCGGAGCAGAGAGGAGGCAGAGACAAAAGACCCCCACTCGAGAGCACGTTTCAATTTAGACTCGGGAACAGTCCCGTACTGAGATTAAACTCAACAGAAGTCACTAAAGCCCATTTATAGCAAGACTCAAAAAGAAGGATAAGCGCATCCAGCGACGCTACTTCTGCTCTGCCGTTGTCTGACTATTAGTCACTTTTTGCAATTTCATTTTTTGTGACTCGCGGGGATTGTATTGAGCATAGATCCCTATTTTCATAGAAACAGGAACTTCAACTTTGTCTATCTTTGGTTATTGAACCACCGCTGTATCATTATAATCTATACTCATATCTTCCGATGGAACCACAGACCATAATCAAAGTGGAACCAACCGTCATTAGGATTACCTAAGTGCAGACTGAGAACCAAGGCAAGAGAAAATATCAGAAGCATCAAGGGCCAGATGATGCTAACCGGGGGCATTGGACTGATGAGGAGAAGGCAAAATATATCATTTTCCTTGGTTACCATATCGACCGCTTCGAGGTCAAGGAGATGCGCAGGTACCCCGTCGAGCGAACTCAGAGCCTGGAAGGTTTTTAAGGCGATGTCTTTGTTTATTGGCAGTAGAACGGCCGATCAGTGCCGTAGCCACCATCAGAAGATGGAGAAAAACTACAATTCTTGCAGAGAGATAATCGCTGGCTTTCGAGTGGGTATCAAACCGTAGGTTTGTCTTGCAGTTGAGAATTACTATGCCCAAAGGTATTTGCATGATATCGAGGCAACCGAGTTTCGAATTCTCAGATAAGCTTTTTGGAGCTACACCCACCTCGGACACCCCCCTCAACCTTAGAATAACATCCTCAAGGAGTAGTTCGACCTACGGAGTCTGATTCCTCGCTAGATGGAGGAACCAGGCTGGATCAACCCTTCTCAGCTAATGAGCTTTCAGAATATGCTGCCACCGACACTGCCATCTGTCCTGCGAATCCTGAACGAACCCCCTGCAGAGACAAAGTAGCAGGCCTTATGATGTCGATAAGTATTATTCTCTATTTAATGAAGCACACTGAAATTCACACTCCATGCGTATAGCACCCCTAACAGCACATCGTGCAGTTCTGCTGCACAAGTACTAAGGTTTCGATTTGAGGGAACTGTCTGCTTCCACTCTGCAGTTCGTGTATTACTCAGCACCTTCGGGAGCATCGGGAATTCGGCACTACAATGCAGGTTGAGGCAATGGAGATTGTTGTGGCAAGAACTCTCGAGGAGATGCAGTCGCATTCGAAGAAACTGTTGAAAATTGAGGCTGATTTGGTACCTCTGAAGGTTACATAGTTAACTTTCAGGTCGTAAATCAAATTACAAGTCAGGGAGTTCGCAACAACTGTCGAACAGCTTCTACTGAGCAAGGTAAGAGATTAAGTGAAGCGAATCGAACGGGTAGTGTAGGAGCATTATAAAAATTTGGTCGCATGTTTGGAGAATAAGCTGAGTATCCAAGTCACACAACTTGCGCTGAACCAAAGGCTTGTAAGGTCGCACAGGCAGTGCAAGGGGATCATCCAGTTTATGCAGTCCAGCAACGATGAAATTCAAATACTCGAGCACGAAATCCAACGAGTAAGGAGCCGATCAGCCATCGAAGACTTTGACGTGAAGGAGCTGCAAGTCAAGGCAGTGCTGGCACGCGACAACGCATAGCATACTGAGGCCGTTCGCAAGAAGCTGAAACGGCTCGAACGTTAGGCTGCATCTTTGGCAGATCGACTCAGCTGATATATAACTTGCAAAGTAATGAAGAAAACGACATTGAGCGAGGACCAAGAGCGTATGCAGTTGTTCCATGGACAGCTCAAACAGATGACAGACGACTTCGACTACATGAAGCGCAACCGTGAAGAAGCTAAGAAGCAGCTCGACGCTCGCTTCCAAGACGTCGAAAGGTTCGCCATGTGTAACTGTTAGGAAGATACAAAACAGCAGGGATTTCATTGCTTCGGAGGGCAAGCGTATCAACGATACTCTCTATGCCTTCCAGCACAAGTTCGAACACGAACTCAAATCTACGAAGGAAGACTTCGATAGCAAGCTCACCACCTTCCGTACCGAGACCGATGGGAACTTCAGTAAGGTTAACAGCGAGCTTAACAACCTGACTGGAAAGCTGAACGAGTAGAAGGCTGATAGAATCAAGCAGTTCGAGGAGAATGCCAAGGAAATCAAGGATAAGTTGGATAGTACTGCATTGGCGTAACCCAGAGCTGTTCGAGTTGGTAGAGACTGAGAAGAACACCAGGGTTGAGCGATAAATCTTCATCCTCGGAAGGGTCTCCGACGAGGTGTTCAAACTGCAGCAGCAGATGTAAAGCCAGCGCGATGAACGAAACCTCAAAATCAAGGAGCTCAAGGATCACGTGAACCATGAGCTGACAAGCCAAACCAAATACAACGAGGGTAGTCATCATTCTAAGTCAGAGTTCCACGCTAAGAACTTCAAGGAGTTCAGCACCAAACTCGGCGAGCTGGAACACGAGATGAACGTGCGCTTCTCAAACAAGGACGAACTGTTAGGGTCGCTCAGCAAGGTGGTCAAGACTCTGCAGGATACGCTCCGCCATCCGAACTGACCTTCCCGTTATATAATCATGCTGTGGGGGCTGCTGGTGCTGCTGCTCTTCTCAGCCATAGTTGTGCTAGGAGTCCTCTACATTAAGGATGCTAACCTCGACGAGGTCCTCAAAGGCCGCATTCTTTTACTGGTGGGAATACTGCTGGCGACAAGCATTGCCATCTCAGCATTCAAGGAAAAGCGATACATCACATTCTCACTGCTGAAGTCTGATATTAACGAAGTGGAGAGACTGTTCACAACACTACCGAACTCGTACCGCCACAAATATTCTGGTCTGAGCAAACGCATCGATGAGGGATGGAACCGATAGTACTTCGTGACTAATTATGCCAACTACTAGTCTCCTCCAACAGACTATGAGGAGAAGATCTTGCTAGTGAGCAGCAAGAACCAAGGCGCCAGCATGTTCATGTACCATCTTGCCAGTAAATTGCAGAGCAAAGGCGTGCCAGCGTTGTATTGCAAGTTCGAATTTTCACTGGATACCGAGATCGAGATCGCTGAGATCTGTGGACTCCCCTCCCTGAAGATCTTGGAAGATGCAGTATCGAATTGGAACAAACGCAACATGATCCCCTACTTGCTCATCGACGGGCTGGAGTATGTACTAAGGGCACCAGTCTTCACAGACACGCTTAATAAGCTGTTCCAGCAGAGGGTTAGTTTCATTGGGAACACCTAAAGTCCTGAGTGCGTCGAGAAATTCTTTACAGTTATCACTAGCCGGGAGACTATAGTCAAATCATGGACACAACCCACAACAGCTTTGCTAGATAAGATTGGAAGTCAGAAATCAGCATACGATTTCAAGGGAATATCTATCTTAGACAGCACACAATAGCCGTCAAAGGGGATGCGTCGAGGAACCACATCCAAAGAGCTGGCAACCCACTATGACTGTTGGGATGCACTACGAAAGCTCCTTTCCGTTGAACGCAACTGCCGCATTTCTCAAGCAAGGAAGGAAGTGAGCATCAACGATCTTAAGAAACTGCAACATTTGGGGCTGGTGCGACTGGCAAACGGAAGAGTATATCTGACCGAGACATCCGGGACGACGATCAGCGAGTATTGAGAACTGGAGATGTTCCATAACTATTGAGAGATTGATGAAAAAAGATGATGGAGATCAAGAGAGAAGCGAGGCAGCTGCCACCCTCGCTTTGAGGATATTCACGAATATGTTGTCCAGGTTATTCTCCTTTTCGACCACCATCATATACTTATTGGGGTCCTTAGTCTATTCTTAGATGTCGCCATGAGGCAGCTACATTGCTTCCTTTTACACCTTCGTTTCTAACTCTTCCGATTTGGCTATGAGCTGTCGAGCTTTTTCTTCTTTCGTTAATCTTTTCTGAAGGATCGAGGCAAGCTCATCTGTGGGCTTGTTGAAGTGTGGCAAAGTTGGCAGGTAGTTGATGTAACGGGGTCGAGGGGTCGTTGGTTTGACTGGCTCACGGTTGACTGGTTATAGTTTCCTGAGGCTTGAGTGCCTAATTCTCATTTCCCACAGGTACTCATCTCCGCGTTTCTTAGCGTCCAAATCCAATTCATAGTCCTTCTTCATACGGAAAATTTCGAGATCGGTCAGTCCCCTTCCCCTAAGAATTTCATATTTGATAGGGTTATTGTCCCTATCGATCAACATTTGCAGCTGCTCTTTCTTGGACTCGTCTATTGGTAGCTTTCTTTCTCGTATCCGATCTGAGAAGTTTATTTGACGTTTCTTGCGTTACTTAAAAACCTCGAGTGTTTGGGCCTGAATTATTTGGGTTGTACATCGATGTGCGGATCCTTGATGGAGAACTCCACAGTGTGATGCACCTCCTTCACCAGATTCTTCTAAGCCTCAGCACGAGCCTTCAACTTTTAGTTGAAAAGCCGTTAGTGCTCTTTTATTTGATCCAGGTTGAGTTGTTTTGCTTCCTTCTGCTTCTGGAGCTCCTGCCGATACTGAAACTCCCGTTCTTATTGCTATTTCTTCAGCCTCTCCTCGATCTTGACGATGCTAGGTGTGCTGAGTCGCAAATACTCTACTTGGGGCGAGGTTAGGCAAGCTTCAATCTCCGCCTCTCTTCTTTCCGAATGCGTTCGATCAGGTGCTGGATAAGTTTCCCCTCTAATCTCTGTCGTTGTGCACTAACGATCTCATTAACTATCTGTTCCATTTTCTCCTCCTTCAACCTTTTCTGCTCCTCTTTGATCTTCATTTACTCTAGTGCTACACGTCTTCGTTCCTACTCCATCTTCTCGATCCTCCACTCCCTCACCTGGTAATTTGCTTACTCGATGAACTGCTAATCCATTTTGAGCTTGTTGAGTTCTCTCTCATGTTCCTTCTTCAGACGAATCAATCTTGCCTTGTCATATTCAGCCTTACGGGTACCCATCTCCGCATCGAGTTCATTCATATCCTGCATGAATTGCTGCTTCTTCATTGCGATTTCCTCTAGATGTCGTTGAATAACTGTTTGTGGAGCCAGGAACTCGTTTCTATCAACCGACTCGTGATTCTACTATTCTTCTTCATCAAAGGGACCATCGATCCTTGATGGAGATGTATTTGTTTTCTCAGATGACAGACTCTCATGTACTTCATCCAGCTCCTGGATGTCAGGGATCTCCTTCTTCTGATCGGGCTGAGAGACTGAGACTGAGTTGTAGATCTTCAGTTTTTGCTTGATCGCAGGGGAAATTTGTTATGGCATGAATTCATTTTGTGATTCATCGACCTTCACAATCAACTGTGGCATCGACTGCTTGGTCTTCGGCATGGATCTGAACTCCTCTTGCTCCGATTGATTCCTCTTTCCGCTAATTCTCCTCTCATTCAAACCAATATTGTTGACGCTGTGAGCTTTCCACTGCTGATCCTCCTCATATTTGTTGTCTTGTTTGCGCTCTTCATCAGTCGTCACGACGTACGGAAGTTCTGATTGGCTTTTCTCAATGCTGTGAACCTGTGCATTCTTTCGCTTCGCAACTTTATTCTTATTCGTTTGACCTGGAACTGGCTGCATTGTGTTCTTTTTTAGCACGTGCTTATCGTTTGGTAAATTTCTCTGGAGGACGTTGCCCATCGATGGTGCTCGAACGTTGTATTGCTGGGACTGCCTAACTCTTTTTAGGAAATCCTCCTCTGATACACTCAGAGGGGACTTCCGGTCAGGGGCTTGAAGGTATGTTCGGGTGTGATTTGGGTGGAGCGACATCTCCGTGCTTAACTATTTTTGGGCTGTTCGTAGTTCCAGCACCTGTGAAGTCATACGCTGCCATTATAATAAATTGGTGAGAGTCAGTGGGATCTTGTTCGCACGGCTAAGAGATGATTAGTGGTGGCTGCAACGATCAAGCAAGTTTCATCGAACAGCCGAAAATAGGTTCCATATAATGAATGGAAGAACCTCATCAATAAGCTCGAAAAGTAACAACCACAAATACCAAACGCAGCCACGTCGTCGCCTGTTTTGAGTAGTCCCAAACAGTGGGTATACTCAATTACCTGACTGTGCAAGATAGTACCATCAAATTCCAGTCCCATCTCAAGGAACAGAAGAAGAAATGTAGGGAGTTCCAATTCAACTCCATCTTTGTTCGGGAAGGCAAGATGGTAAGAGATAGGTAACTCAGCGTAACACCCTTGGCGGGTAAACAAGCGCAATTGTCGAGGCCTTAGTAGAGGGTCGTGACCAAGCAATGCTGTTGTACGGGATGGAGGAATCGTTTAAGCAGAAACTGTAAGGCGTTGCTTTTATGAAGGCTTTATGGAGAACCACGCGATCCCGGACTCATGCTGTTATTTATGGAGCAACTGTTTACGCATTGTCACAAACTCAAATTGGAGCAACAAGTGACTGTGAAGATTAGCTTTGCTTCATACGACAAGGGGAGGTTTGTGGATCTCCTGGTCAATTCGAAGATACCATTGAAACTATGCAAGGATAGTTCTGAGACAGGTTATCTGCTCGGGCAGTCTGAGATAATTGTGAGAAATCTGAAGACAGCTATCAAGATCATTCGAATCGCAAATACCAACTACCTTAGCAATGATCAGGACGATGACTTGGGGGGAGAGTGCATGATATTTGAGGTCAAACTTTAAATCGAGTCAGAGAAGGGCAGTGAGCGATACCAGATAAGCAAGTTCAAAATGGTAAAGTTTGCTGATCCCTCCCTCAATCAGTTACGCAAAGGTGGAGAGACTATGAAAATCAACGATCGCAACAGGTGGGCCATCAATTTAGATAACTGCTTGCGATAGCGGTGGATGCTTGACCATCCTCCGACTAAACACACGACTCAGAAAGACGATCTCACAACCTACCTTAGGCCTATCTTCGAAGGGGAGATTGAAATTTCTTGCTACATTACTCTCACAAACAAGCTATCCCAGAATGACTGTCTGAACTGCCTGATCTTTTCATACTATGTGTCGATGATCGAATGCCAAACCAAATCAACTGTCTTAGATGTGACTTCAGTACGTGAACAGATCCGCAGCTTAGAAGGTGAACTAGTGGAGGCCCTTCAAGAGCTCGTCGTTAATCACCCGTAATGCAAAATAGAGGAAATTGAGAGGGCTTTGAAGAGTCAGATGGATCGCCGTTTTGATTTGGAATGTTAGTTCTCCAAACTCCTGTCAAGCACCTGCAGCAGCTTGGCCAAGTACATAATGAACGGAGATGTCGGGGAGTTTTTTTACTGTAAACGGTAGGGAATCAACGGCACTCCAGATATTTGCAGACTCCTGGAGCTTGTGACAACAGGTCAGGAAAAGATTGAACAGATGATGAACATTTTGACTCGGTCTCGCGCAATCAAAGATCTCGGCAAGACTAAAGCTCACAATATCGAAAGGTTGTTCGAGTTGTACAGAACTGCATGCCTGTACTTCTTTTATCAACGTCATGAAATGTTTAATCGAAACGAAGGAAGGCGCAGTACACTTAGAAATTCGAGGCTGTCGCTACAGCGGTTACAGAGCAGAGACAATCAGAGGTAGTCAAACTTCAGAGCTAATACTAACCCTTATGCCACCCAACAGAACCTCCGAATCCGCAAGCACCCTATAAAATTACTTCCACCAGCCAAGACCGTAGCCCCATCTTCCAGACAACGCCCCATCGATTACGAGGACTACGTCAAGGCAATGTTCTTCAACTAGAGTATCTCTGCGTGGTGACTTCTACTTTATACGTATAATTGAAGTAAATTGAAGGAAGGCAGAAATCAGACGTTGAGGAAGATTAGCACGAGAGTAATATCATCAATGACGCTCTAATCCTCCACAGTCCACCGCTCGTAGGCCAGTCGCATCAAAGCATCACACGCCTCCTCCAACCTACTCTCTCGGTAAAAAGGTATCACCAGCTGCACGACTTATTCGTTACTGATGAACTACCAAATTCCGTCAGAAGCGAGGATGATGAACTTGTCGCGTTCATCGATCTTCATTTTTAACAGTTACGGTTCGCATACCACACCGACGTCTTTGGAGACATTGTCTCCCAGCGAACGGGACATCGCTAGCCCCTGAATTTCTGTGATAGTATTAGATTTACTTTGGTTGGGCAACCAGACGCGCTATGGGCCAAGTGGATTCCCTTTTTCATCTTTGAACGTATCTATCCGACCTCCTAACTTTAGTATCCTCTCCTTCTCATCTGGAAGGGAAGGTTTGTGATCCCTTGACAGCTCGATAATATCCCATTTTTGTTCATTGCGCCTTGCCATTACAGCACGTGAGTCGCCTGCATTGGCGCAAATGAGTTCGTTGGCTCTGATGAGCACACTCACCAAAGTGGTACCACTGCAGGTTGCATTAATCTGCGACTAGTTAATAAGCTGCTGTAGCTTTAAGTAGGATAGTTGGAAAGCCTCCTCAACTGGCAGATTTTTCATATAGCTTTCCATATACTTTGAGAGGTTCTTCGCCACGAGCTGAGAGACCTGATGCCCAAACAGCCCATGCCCATCTGCTACTGCGAATAGGTGTACATTGCTGTTGAGCATCTTTGTCTTGATAAGGAGGCTGTCCTGGTTGACCTTCTTCGGGTTTGTAACCAGTACACCCTGCTTTGTACGGTAGGACCAGCTGATTTTGAGAGGCACTGATTCAATTTCGACCTGAATACTCTGAAACATGTTCTGGGTGCTCTTAGCGTTCTTCTGGACAGCCACTGTACTTGACTTGTACTACTTCTCGCGAGGTCGGGATGTGGATCGTTCTTCTCTGCACTTCATTGAGCTGATTAGCTTCTTGATAGCTTCACCGGCAGGTCGGGCTGTTGGTTCATGCTGTGGTCGCTTCACCAGGTTCTTCAGGTAAGACATCTTCAGTTTGTCGTAGTCGGTTGAGCTGAAGTGCGACTGTGATCGACTGTTCTGCTGCTTGCTGTCACTCACCGAACGTGTCTTATACCTGGAGCTGCTCTTCTCCTTCTTTGGAGGAGCATACAGTCTGGACAGACTTGACTATCCCTTTCGCGAGGCATTGACAGATGTTGCTGGCTTGCCAGACTTCTGCCGATCCCTTGATGAGACTCGTTCCTTGTATCCTGTTGGTTGAACGCGGCTGATATCCGGGGAGCTTTCCGCTGCAGACATGTTTTTGAGCTGGCTCTTCAATTCGTCAACCCGCTGGAAGTAGCTCTTAAGCTGTTTCATTCAAATAAGTATGAAGTTGCTGCCGAACGATTAAAACAAGCTGACGTACAATAAGCATGCGGTTGGGAGACTGGCTATTGGTTTCTATTCGAAATGTTTTATCGATGATGAATTATTCGATACTTCTGCCACGGAGGTCGCTGACACCCGAGCATGAGCTTGAGCCGGAAGCGGCGAGCAGTACTCACATATTCGAGGTGCTCCAGAAGGATAAGAAGTCCGCGGCGGATGTTAGGCTGGCCTCTGACTACTTCCAACGCTTTAAGTAGAAGATCCAAATATGTTCAGTCTTCCCTAACACTTCAAACTGAAGCGCGGCAACACCTTCAAAGAGTTTATCGAGAGCATGACAGTTAATCGCTATCCCGCAGGGGCATGCATCTACAATACAGCTGAAGTGGACAAGATCATGTGGCTGGTGATGTCGGGGGAAGTGGTACTTTGCAATAGTGCAGTACAACCAGCCAACACGGTCGAAGAGGTGATCGTCAAGGAATAGGGTTGTTTTGGATACGAAGGATGTGGGAAACAGGAGGAGTGGGATAGTTACATTGCCAAGCCGATAACCCAGTGTGTACTGGCATGTATCGAACACTCTCGCTTGGCCAAGTTTACATCGCTGGAGCACCTCTGTAAGGAATCTGCAAAGCGAAATTTCATTTGCATTGCCTTGGATATCAACTACGACTTCGATGGGAGCGTTCTGAAGTCACTAGTAAGAAAATTCAGCAGCAAGATGTACTCTAAGGATTCGATAATTGTGCAATAAGGGGAAAAGCAGGAGAATTTTATGCTCATTCGGAATGGTACTGTTAGGCTGCTCAAGTCTGTGTTCAGGGACAAACGCAGCCAAAGCATCAAGACTGCAATCATCTCCGAAGGATCGTTTCTGAATGATCTGTAATTCTTCGTCGGAAGCGGTGAGGATTGCCAATATGGGGCGGAGTGCCTCACCCCAGTCTAACTGTACCTACTCCCGAGATGCGAGCTACTCAGGTACTTTCAGTAGCTTCCCGAACTTGAGGAAAAGATTGTTAAGCTCACGAAACTCAAGACCTACTTACGGAACGAGATGATTTCTCACGTGATTGACAACCAGACTCAGTCCGAATAGTTTCATGAAGTTCGGAGTTACATATCTCCTCCCATTCTTAAGCAATAATTGTTGGGCCACAAAAAGGAAAAGGAAAACAACTTCATGGGTCCAATGAAGTACGAGCAAATTGTCGCCAGCGAGGAGAAAGTGTGGGGCCCTCTTCGCGATTTCAGTAGCAAAAGTTCGAAGCAAGTTCGTTGTCGATTCAAAGCTGAGGAGCTTAGTCGAATCCTGAAGGAGGAGAAGATGAACAAGCTAATGGTTAAACAACTAATCAACAAACGTATCAAAGGCATTCAAGACAAGGATATTAAAATTGAACTGAAGCCAACAATCTTCCAGGAGAAGCCGGCCAAGCTGCTCGCGAATGAGTTTGAAGCCAAGTAATAACAAATCGAGTTTCGAAACCCAAGTCGAGACAGTAGCCGTCCAATGAGCGTTCACCAATCAACAACCCAGCAACTCGAAGGTTACCGTCCGTTGGATAATGCTGACACAGGACTCATCAACCACATGTCGAAGAATCTGTTGGATTACAAGAAAAATGTACTGTGTCTTCGCCAAGACAACCGAAGCAAGGACAGGATGGGAAAGAGGTTGAGCTGTGACCTGAGTCACATCCTTCGTTAAAAGATGAAGCCGAAGGTATACTACGAATACGTGCAAGCACCTCGCCGGACCTTCCAGTGCTCATTGATTGCTCGCAACGAGACTCACATTTTCAGTCAAACGAAGAGTGGAAAGTATATTCGGAAAAAGGTTCGTCTTTCGTGATAATAATTCGCTAATTGTGAAGAGATTCGGTATCCATTCAACCCGCGGTTTCTCCCAAACTATCCTGTTGTTTCGTCAGAATAGCACTATGATTGGTCTTACGTGCAGATTATTCCCATTCTCGATACTGCCGACGTTTATCTTCATCAAAGCTTTGCAAAGTGAATTCATGTGTGATTGCTGGTTGTACGTCATTCCAGATTTGAGCTTTCAGCAGGTCTGCCGATGCAATGCTTTTCAAACTTAACCTGGATTGGTTTGGCTTCTCGAAGCATGAACCAGCTTCATTCGTGGGAATTCAGTCAGAGAGATCAATAGAAGCTAACACACCCTTCTGGAATGTTTAAACCGATCGGAGGAACCGGTCTAAGGCTTCTCAAGTCTCCAAATCAGTCCGAGCCGAGAGCTTATCGAATGATTGATACACAAAAGTGAGCTTGAAATCGAATTTCGGAACATTGTGGATCGGGAACAGGAAAGAAATGCCTCCCGGAGAGAATAAATATATACAAAAAAACTTTGTGTTGAATGCTGAACAAAAATTTGACAGTGGCTGTGATAGGCGCTGGTCCTGCTGGTACATCTACAGTGGGGTGCCTTCTCGAGAAGGGGTTCAATAACATTTATTGGATCGACCCCCGATTCGAAGGGGGAGAACTTGAAATGTTTGAGAGCATCCAAGCGAATGCTAGAGCCATGTACTTCAGTACCTTCGCCAACTTGCTCAAAGTCTTCTCCAAGCATGCCGGTTCCCCTGAGGAGACCGTGGACGTGTTCGACCATGAGAAAACACGGGAGTTGTGCAATCTCGATGAAGCAAGGTTATGTCTTCTCAGAATGACCAACATCATTCGCAAGTACCACAGCAAGGAAGTCACTCAAGTGAAAGACATCGTAAAAGAAGTCATCGAAAGGATCGATTGTCTATAGATTAAGCTCGAGTAGAGTCCTAGCGTTACTGTGAAGAGGCTATTCGTGTGTATTGGAGCAGAGCGCAAGACAATGGATATACTACCGCAAGTGCCGAGGCTCAACCTTTACGATTTAATGAGCCCTTTAGCGATAGAAAGGTACGACCTCACCGAAGATATTGTGGATGTATTCGGCTCCAAAAACTCTGGACTGCTTGTGCTGCACAATCTAATGAAGATGAAAAAGCCTCCTCGACTCGTGCGGCACTACCTAAACCAAAAGCTTATCTACGGCGAGTACATAACAGACACATAGATCCAGAATGTGTATACTGGACTGCTGGGAATCGCCAATGAATTCGGTAAGCAGTATGAGAAGGGATAGTTCAAAGACAGGATCATCACCTATCGGTATGACCCCAATAACATTCCTCCTGGAGCAACCAAAATCGTGGAGGCCGTTGGCTTTAATCCCAAGAAAATTCGATTTACGGATGTCAATGGCCAGATGGGTTACGACTTGAAAGAATGCCAGATGCATAGAAAGGACGGCAGCCGAGTCTAAAACATCCACTTTGTGGGCTTCGTGAATCCAGAGATCATCACCAGCCTGGAGGGCGAGAGAGTTGCTGCCGTCGCGGTTCTCGCCTTTATGAACTATGGAATGTCGATAATCAAACAGCTGGAGCAGCCGAGCAAACTCTGACTCGTTGTCGTTGGTTTCTTTTGCAAAGTATTGGCGCTGTTCGGTTGCTCTTTGACTTAATTATTGACAATTGTTCGATTACAGCGTACAATGAACAATCACTCACCGAGAAAGTAAGACTGCATAATCTTCTCAACGAAGCCCTTCTTATCGTATTCTGCTCTCGTCAGCGATAGATGTTAGATGTTGCCGGTTGATGAAGCGATGGAGCAGCCCACCCACGGCAAGTCGACGGGGCTGAAGGGGAGGTCAGCAAAGCCTTCATTACAGCATCGGTTACGTATTTTTTGGTGGATGTTCATGGTCTTGAGCCGGCTGAAATCTGGATTCTCAGTGAGCTCCTTCAACACCTTTTTCTTAAAGAGCTGTTTAAACCCCTTAACGTGCCAAATTCCGCCAGCCAGCACTACATTCTGGCACACCCTTTCAAGGCATTCCACATTGGCTATTGAATTCAGCGACTTGAGAAATGAGTAGGCAATGTTGGGTTCTTCTTTCTCAGGGTCTCCAAAATAGTCGTCTAGGATAATCCAGCTCTCAGAGAACTTGAATTTGAGCTTCTCGAACTGCACATTCTGGGTTTCCGTGTTGGGGACAACAGTTGAGTATCCCAGCTTCAGATCTAGCAGATGCTCATCCTTTAACAGGTCGTCCTTCAAGTCTGGGTTATTAATTTTGATCAGTTGCCGCAGCTTTTTGCTTATTGAACTTGAGCCAATAGGTACAGATTGGCACTCCAACGTCAGCGGATAACCTGCTGTATTAAGCGATGTTACTTTCGTAGACAGCCATGACCTCCGTAAAATTGTAGCCACTGCTCACCATCACGCCAGTGTAGCGACCTGTAGCATACAGCGGCGAGACACAGCTCAGACAGAGCTACAGCTTACCGATGTTAAACTTCTTGAACAGCACCTATGTGATTATGAGTGGTACTCTCGCGAAACTCTCGATGATTTGCCTGCGTGTGCCGAGATTCTCTATTAGCACAACCGTCTTTTCGCTCGGTGAGTAGTTAACTTCGGTATAGAATACCTTGTAAAGGAACTCTTCGAGTTTGGCCTACCACGCTTCGTTGAATTCATCTGTGCGGAACAACTGCAGGGTCCGGATCACCTTTCGCGGTACTTTGTCACAGCTGATGCCCACTTTAGTTTGTTCGTAGCCTATATCTAGGATGATATCCTCTTTGCGCCTGCTCCTATCCACCATTTTAAATACAAGTATGTCAGTGTCGCAGTGACACGAAGATACAAGAGATGTCGTCGTGTTCGATGGTCTTCCACCGACTGGCTGCCTCAACCACTAAGCTGTGAGCCAGCTGTGAAATCGGACGAGTTTCCTTGAGATACTGATGGCAAAATTTGACCACCTACCTAAGCGATATGTTACTTCGTCTGCAGGAAAGAATTAAAACAGACCATCGGAGCCCATTACTATGAACTCATCTTCGGGGGTTCGACTATAAAAACTGATTTACGGTGTGCAGGTGACTCCGCAACCTTCGGCGATTGTGTCACCAAAACTGCGGGAAACTGCAAGACCTGGTACCATTCCCTCAGCTGTGTAAACTCTCAATGGTCCTGCGTGCTTAGCTGCTTTGCTTATTCGTTTGAGTAACCCTCCGTTCTGTTCCAGTCTTTTCCTCTCGCCTGGGATATCTGGTTTGTGTAGTTTGGTCAGTTAGGTGGCTGTTCCCTGCCTACAAATAAACACCTGAGAATCTCCACAATTAGCCACTAGAATGAGATTATTGTTCTTGAATAGCAAACTAGCAGTCGATCCTGACATACTAACATCAAAGCCTTCTTGACGAAGTTCTTCATTGGCCTCTTGGAATATTTCTCGAAGGTTTTTGGAGTATCGTTCGTACTCCTTGGGGTGGATCACTTCGGTATTTTCTTCGTTGAACAGAAAAGAACAGGATTAGTGCAACACTCTCCCCACAAACTCCGAAACTGCTTTGCCGTTCTTGCCGTGGCCGTCACAAACGATAAACAGTGACTTATCCACAACCATTGTGTCTTGATTCTCGGTGATGAGATGCCCCTGCTTGGAATAGCAACTCACTGAATCTTTTGTATGCGGTTGCTTCATCCACGATTACGAAAACTGCCTACTTTTTCTCATGAAGGTGCAATCGAGTTTGCTGATACGATACTTCCTGTCCTCCGGCAGCTTCGCTTGCTGTTTGGCTGCTTGATATCTTGCATCAAGCTGCCTGTCCTATTATTCGTATCGGCGGTTGACTTTGGGTAGGGTCCTTGAATTCTTTCCCTTGACAACCCTTTTCGGTTTCCTCAAAATGGCCATATCCGGCAGGTAGTGACGGAGTGCCTCCTCGTATTCGTAGGGATGCAACTTTCTCTTGAACACTTTGGCAAGTTCTTCGAGTCCATTGAGCTTGCCGTGTGCATGTGTTCTATCTGTTTTGATGAGGACATTGGTATCGAAAGGTATCAGTGCATTCATAAGACGAATAGTTCCTTCCATCGAAGAACAATATGTTATATCCCAAATATTCGACAGCGGTAAAGATTGCCGCACTCAGATGGCTATTTGAGTCAGAAAGCAAGACTAGCTTGTACTTTCCGGAATTTGTATTACGATTATCTCAGTTGGAGATTGCACAAACTAAGTAAACCCGAACCAGTATCAAACCGTTTCCCTCGGCAGCCTCAGCAAGATAGCCACTATCCTGCCACTTCTCTGAGCCATTGGTTGAAGTTAGATGTGATAGACTCATTCAGATGGCTAGCTCAGCACAAGCCAGTTTTGTTCTGAGCGACTGGACGTATAGTTTGTCAATCTCATCCTCTACTTTGATAGATTCGTTGTAGTTCTTGGCTTGGTTGTGGCGGGCATTCTGAATTTTCTTTAGTGCCTCGCCCTCGAGCTCTGACGATCGTTCAATCAACATGCTGATCTTCGTACCTTTGTCCTTTTTATTTCGGATAACAGTCTCGATTTAGTCCAACTTCTTTAGGGATAGTGTGGGCAGGTAGTTTATGTACTTGGGAGGTAACTTTTCTGGGAGGGGCAATTCATGCGAGGATGTTTTATGCTCGAGAGACCTGGGTTTCCTTTCCTGTTCGAGGATGTCCTTGTGCTTCTCTTTCTGCTGGTTGAGGTACTCAACGCCAAGCTTTCTTTGGTCAGACTCAATTTGGAACTACTTGAATTCTTCATAGATCTGAAAATCGCTCAGCCCCTTCTGTCCGAGGAAGATGTATTTCATTGGGTTCCGAGACTTGTCCCTCAAAATTTCAGACTCGAGCTGCTTTTGGTCGCTTATCTCCACGTGTATCTGGCTGAGTTTGCTTTGGTAGCTCATCCTACGCTTCTGCTTCTCCTTCTCAAGTTTTTTGTCCTCCATAGTCTTGAAGAGAGTGAAGTCGGAGGCGTGTTCTGCCAGCTTGACATCCACCTTCTTCTCCCTAATCGAGGTCATGTAGTTGCGCTCGTGCTCCTTGATCTTTGCAAAGCTGATGGACTTCTCCGACTTCTGCTTCTTTTTGAGGAATTCGATCTCAAATCTCTTCTCCTCCTCTTCAGAGCGAAACTTATCCATCATTTAAATGTACTTCGGTAGCTCATGTGGCTTGCTTGCCTACTTTTGCTGTATCTCCAGTCTCCTTTTCCTCCGTTGTTCGATCTGTTTCATCAGCTATTCATGTTACTGGAGCTTCCTTAGCTTCCGCTCTTCTTGCTCCTTAATCTCGAGTAACTCCTCCTCTTTTTTCATTTGCTATGTGATTTGTTGGTGACGTTCCGCAATTTCCTTCTTCTTCTGCTGCAGTTCGCTCTTCTGTTGCTGCCACATCTTTATGTTATTACGTGCTTGTTCTGTCATCTCCTTCATCTTGTGCTGCTACAGCTATCTCGTCAGCCGTTTCTATTACAACCTGTTGTGCATCAACTATCGCTCCAGCTGGTCGAATCGGCTGAACTGTTGGTTGAGGTTCTTCAGTTACTGCTCACATTGCTTTTTTTACTCAGTGATACGGTTCATCTGGCGGTTCAGCAGTGGGCGTTCATAAAGCTTTCCTTCAAATAGTTGGGCGGTTTTGCCAGGTGACATGAGTATCTTACCGGCAGACAGGCTATCCTAGATGGACTGACTGCGTTCGACGAGTGGACCCCCAACGGCCTGAATAAACCCTTAAGTACCTGGATGTACTATTGTGGAAGGCTCGCCTGCATCCTCCCGAGGTAGTCCTCGACAGTTTTGCTTGGCGGCGACTGCATGGGTTGCGAGGTATTATAGACAATAAATTGAAACTCCCCTAAAACGCTCAGAGGTATCTCATGAACAATCAACTAACGTCCTTGGGGTTTCTCCGGATAATTCGGTGATACAACCCGAAGTTATCGTCCATGATGAACTTGTAGATCATCTTGAAATGGCTGGTATGTTTGGGGAAGTGCTCGTAGAATTCAGGAGCAGCGGCTCGTAGCTTGGGCAGGTTATACCAGGGCACTGTTGGGAAATCGTGGTGCTCAATGTGGTAGCCAATATTCAATCCGACGATATTCATTGGACCAATGTAGTCGTAAGTTTCCATCTTGTTCACATATTCGTAGTGCTCAGTATAGATATGAAGGGCAGTTGGGTGCGGACCAATCGAAAGGAACGCACAGATAATGAGGTAGGCAAGACCAGCAGGCCCAATAAGCTTGTAGACAAGTACATCCACGATAAGCATAAACACTGTGTTGGCGACTTCGTATTTGTTTGTTGGTCGAGCATAGAAGAAGATTGGTCGCAATCCATAGACTAAGGTTACAAGGAAGGCCCATATTCCCTTTCTCCAGCGAGTGTTGATGTATTCAGATTCGGCTTTCTAAGTTTAAATTCTATGTACCAGGGGGAGGTCAGGATCCTTCATATACTCTCCCAAGTAGTTGTGGTGATCGGCGTGATACTTGCCAAAGGCTATTGCGCTGGGAACACCAATGCACACATTGTTAAGGATAGCGAACAATCGGTTGAGGGTAGGAGATTCGTCACCTGCAAAGTGAGTGAAATCGTGGATAAGTACATGCGAAGCATGAGCAATCGTGCCGCCGATAACATATGTAACGATCAGAAACACTGTCCATGACGTATTCTGCATATTCAAAAGGCTTACCCTAAGAAGATAGGCTAGAGCAAGCTGGGCAGTTACCAGCAAGATTGTCAACACGTAACTGATCTTGGAGTTGGCCTTCATGAGCTAGACGACCTCCGGGTGTGCTTTGAGTATCATTTGACGTCTAAGCAAATGGCTTTCCTGCCCGACGATGTAGGTGTAATCGTGCCTTGGAACCTTATCGAAGAGATAGAACTCCTCCTCCTTTTTACTGGGGGCGGTGGACTGGAGCAAAACGACGTCGGCGGATGTTGACAACTGCTTGGCCATTTAATCAGAAATATAATGGTGTGCACCAACTTATCGCGTTGGTAGTTGCCAATAACTATCAGGTAAGCTTGTTGAGAATGTCGATCTTGGCCTGGATGCTCTCCATGAGCTTCTTGGAGTTGTTGCCGGCAGACTTTTCCATTTTGGTTGCCAACATCTTTGCGCGATACAGACGGTCCTGGTCCATCTCATCCTTGTCAATTAGAGCATGCAGTTTGCCCAGTTCTGTGTGGGACTGCTCGGTACTGGTGTTCGTACGTAGCTCAGTAAGGTAGTTCTTGTAGCGAAAGGGTTCGGGTGGTTTGTTCCTTGCTTTCCTCTAAGCACTGGTATCCCGTTCATCCTCCTTCTTTATGATCATCTTGGCCTGCTGCATGTATTCGTTGCCTTTAGAGAGCAGTTAATTAACACTTAGCGACCTCATCTGCTTTTTCTTGATACGCTACTCTTATGAGTCCTGCTCCGTCTTGCGCATTTTTAACGTCGGAAGTATCTGCTGCTTGATCTTCTCTGCATACTCCGTTCGCTTGTCGAGATTAAGCTTCGGGTATCTATTCTTCTCCTGATCCTGCTCCTGCTTTCTTTGCTACTCCTCCTTAATTATCGAATAGAACCTTGATTCTGGATATTTATCGTTATCTTCGACTTACTTCCTCACTTCGGTCATCCTCTTCATTCGCTACTCTCGCTGTTTTGCTATCATCTCTTAGTATCGTCGCTTATGCTCCTTTATCGAATCGAAATCAGTTGATCTTAGCTTGCGTGCCTCTTCCTGCATCAGTTACGCTTTTTTCTTTTCCCTCTGTTGCTGCTCCGCAAACCTTTCTTCCCATTCTTGGAAGAGCACACGTTTCGAGCGCATTTAGGCCAGAATCTTCTGTTCTTCCACGAGCTTTAACTGCCTTTCATGCTCTCGCTGCCGAAGAAGTTCGAGCTTTGCTGAAATTTCGTCTCGCTTGGCTTTGCTAATTTCCTACTTGTGGCTTTATTCGAGTTCCTTCTCCTCTTGCCTAAACTGCCTCTGTTTTTCCTCATAGTCCTTCGTTTTCTTGTCCAGCTCCTTTTCAAACTTGCGGTAATTGTGGTTGAGGGCCTTCAGCATCTGAGCGTCTTACGCTGTAAACTCAGACTTAGGTTTGATGAGTTGAGGTTGCGAGTGTCGATTATTATCTTTGAGTTTGGATTCTTCCAAGGCCATTTGATTGAGTCGTCTGATCATTTATTCCTTCTTTTGCAGTATCTCTCTCAACCGTTCATCTGGTGTTTGTGTGGGTTATGGCGGTGGGGTTTTCTTTTCGATTTTTCTCTGTATGCATCCATGTTGTACTGAAGTCTCGGGGATCTGCAGCCTATCAGCTTCAATCTCTTGAGCAAGGTTGTTGAGGGCAGTGCCTGCTTGACCCTCCACTGTCTATGCTAGCTTCTCACGCTTACTTGTTTGACACTTCCGTTGCTGATATTATTCCATTTGCCCATGAGATACTCAGCGACGGACTCGTGCTGATTCATTCGTGATTAATGAAAATCTGATTCTATTTATTTAAACATGTACACCGCCTCTCCCACCATCGTCGGCGGAGTACCACGAGTGTCCCACGTTGGATTACGAGGAAGTGGGATCCTCCATCCAACTTTACTGAAAGGAATGGCCAACAGCATTGGAGCTAGCACCTTCGCCAATACAGGGATCACCCGCACTACTAATATCGTCACTCCAGGGATGGTCGGCACGACGGCAATAGGGTCAGTTCCTACGATGGTCGGGGCTACGAACGTTACTAACGTAATTGGCTAGATTCCAGGTACCCGCTATGCTAAAAAACAGGCGAAAGTCGAATCGAATACGTGCCTTACTAAAAGACAGTGATAGAGTACGAGCCAGTCTAGCGAACGGAGTACGTCCCCTACTAGAGAAAAGTGATCGAATACTAAGACCGCAAGAGAGTTGAGCAGGTACCAGTAGAAAGATCTTACACTGACTACTACGCGATAGAATACATCACAGAATACTATCCACAGGTCATTCCTGAGACTAAGATCGACTACGTGCCAGTAGAGCGAGTAGAGAACAGAATAGAATATTATCCAGTTGAAAGGTAATTCCTTGCTGATGTAGGCAGGTCGTTCACTATCCTGATGAAATGTTGTCGGGCAGTAGGAGGGTAGGTGGGGTTGTTGGTAGTGTAGTGCCTCAGACAGTCACTGTAGGAGCCAGTATTCCTACCATCGGATTGTCGAGGGTCGCTTCGGGAACTACTATCGGAAACGGATTGTCTCATCATCACAGTCAACGTTTTGGAAGCGGTCTCCCAGTTTCTCGACCTACTTCTTCTTATCTCCCCACAGGGCTTTCGACTGGCTTCAGTTCCGGAGGTGGGTACGTAAGCTCAGGCAGCTTTGGTATGAACGCAGGAACGAGCTATGGCATCAGTCCCCAGACCGTGATGCATGAAACCACAACATACACCTCACCGACAAGCGGACGGTATTTAAGCCCAAATGGCGGCACCTACGTGACGACAACCAACTCACCAAGCATCACTGAGATAAAGAGCAGTGAGCCACGCATAATAAGTCGTTGATGTTGCCTAACTTGTAGCCGACCATTTGATTAACAGTGGAGTATCCAAAATCGATAATCCTCCAATTGGATACCATAAGTTTGAAATAGGCCCAATGGCTACGTAAATGCATCACAACCCGCCCTCTGGATTATAAATATTATGTCTTAAGCAATTACATAATATCAGTTGGTGGCGGTCGCTGGGTAGCCACCAACTGAAGAAGACGAACCACCTTGTACCATCAAGATGGAGATGTCCACAGAATCTGGAGGCTCCACCAACGGTGATGATCCCGAGCCGTTTGGAAGCATCCTGTCTATCATAGAGAGCGATCGGCACATCCGCAATCTATACTTGAAGGACGTAAGGATAAGTCTTATCGCAGAAGCAAACTCGCCTTCAGAAAAACTTCCTCGACAAAAGTCAAGTGAACTCGCGCATGCGTACTCGACTTGTACGTTGGTTGAAAACTCTTTCCAATTCTTTGGAATTTCGGTCTGAGACTTTCTTCGTAGCAGTGACGCTACTGGATAGATATCTGTCTGTTGCGACCGAGACTCCCAAGGAACTGCAGCTAGCCGGTGCCAGCTGCCTTTACATCAGTTCCAAGCTCTGCGAATCGATGTTGAAATCTCCAGAGGTCTATGCCTACAGTTCTGCTGGCGTGTTCACCCAGGAAGATCTTCTCAGCAAAGAGAAGAGCATCCTGACCAAGCTGAACTTCAAAACGGACTTCCCCGACGTTGTGCGCTTCATGAAACTTCTTCGAACCCGAAGGCGCGTATCTGAGACTCAGTTCCGGTAATGCATTGAAGTACTGACGTTCCTCTCTGAGAACGACTACTATTACTACGAGTACTCCAGTCTGGAGCTCGCAGAACTGGTGATTCGGCTCGTGAAGAGCAGCTCCGAGCAGCTGCCGAGCCACCTCACCTACGAATACCTGGATAGCCAGTTCCGCAAGCTGACCCTCTGATGTGCTTATTTATGCATTTGTCGCAAGTTTGTTGTTGTTAGTTTGATGGAACAAATTCAAGAACGACCGCAGCAACAAACCAAACTCATCAGTGGTGTACCTGAACAGTATTTCACCAACGAACTACTCAACAAAGCTATCAAGTTGCTACCACCCAACTACAACTTCGAAGTGGAGAAGACATTGTATCGCATTGACCAGCTCAAAAAAGATTTAGGAAGAGAATAGCTAAGGGTTAGCCTGCAGTTTCCGGAGGGGCTGATGCTATTTGGGTGCCTTCTATCCGACATCCTATCGTCGTTCTCCAAATGTGAGACAGTGATTCTTGGAGATCTCACTTACGGAGCCTGTTGTGTCGATGATATCGCTAGTAACTAACTGCAATGCGATCTGCTCGTGCATTACGCGCATTCCTGTCTAGTGCCCATCACTGAGACCATCGGCAAGATCCTCTACGTATTTGTCGAAATGCAAATTGACGTGAACCATCTTGTGGAGACCATTCAAATGAACTTTCCAGATAAGAACCAGGAGTATCACCTGTTAGGAACAATTCAGTTCAATACTGCAATCTTCTAAACACAAGAAAAGCTGGCAAAGCAAGGGTATCACAAAGTTACAATTCCACAGGAAAAGCCTCGTTCTGCGGGAGAGGTTCTTGGATGTACCTCACCGTCGTTGAATGACCCATCATCGCCTGTTATCTTCGTCTGTGATGGACGTTTCCATATGGAGTCGTCAATGATTGCCAACCCACAGCACACATTTTATCAGTACAACCCCTACTCACGTGAGTTGACCATCTAACAGTACGACAACAAGGAAATGATGAGAAGAAGGCACTAAGAAATAGCCAGAGCAGCTTCCGGACAACTGAAAAAGTTTGCTTTTATCTTTGGTACTCTCGGGAGACAGGGGAACCTTGGTATCCTCAATCGAATGAAGGAGCGAGTTCCGACGACATACTCATACTTCGTGTTACTCGTCTCAGAAGTGAATGACCACTTGCTTACCCTCCTTAAAGACCAAGTGGACTTCTTCGTACAGGTTTCCTGTCCGAGACTATCGATTGACTGGGGCTATAAATCCCCAAAACCGTTGCTTGCACCTTACGAGTTCTTTGTACTGGCTGGAGCAATCGAATGGAGGGCAACGTACCCGATGGATTACTACTCGAATAGCGGTGGGGAATGGACCAACTACTTCGGTCGCATCACAAAAAGTAATTGGTTGGTAATGAAGAACCCGCACGAGTTAAGCTTACCGTCGAAAAGCCCCCCAAAGATCAGTGATTCAACTTCAACTGTTCCGTTTGACATAATATTTTGGCAGATGATCAAGCGAGTAGAAAGGCACATGAAAGCAATGTACCCATCGTCGGACTCTGAAGAGTAGGCGAGTGATGGTCAGTAAGCAGCCCACTAGGCTCATGATGATGTGCCGAAGTAGGTGACTATATGCCAGTTGTGCCAATAGTAGATCCGAGATCCGCAGGACTACAATGCTCATACTGCTTCGCCTAAACACAGAGTCAACCTGAAACGATTCAAGATCCGATACAACAAGACCATAGCGCGGTACCAGCAGAGTCGCTATCGATACTCCAGGAGAAAGCTGAACACGTATCGACTGCTTAGGGCCATTTTCAATTTGAAGTGAACGTATATGCGCCTCACAGCAATTCAAACATCATTCGGCTGGCTGCGGCTGATTCTTTGCGCCTATTTCCTTGAGAAAGTGAAAGGTGTCCACAAGGTTAACGCAGGCCTTTGAGATCGCTGGCTCGGTCTTCCGCACGAATTTGCTATGTCTTTTGGCGTACTCTTCTTCGTTGTAGCCTTCCGATTCGTAGTAAAGTGGGTAGTCCTGGACACCCACTGATTTAGGTTACAGTTCCTGGAACTGCCTTCTGCCCTTGCTTCTCAGTTTATCAGGAACCTTAATATTGAGTGTCCGCTGTTCGTTGTTGCTCATGGGATTATCAGCGTAATTTATAACATTGATGGAGACGTGTCGTAAGCTGTCTCGGGGCTCCGATAGTCTGCTGAGTCTGCTTGTGCTATACCACTCCGAAAGATGGATAACAACTTCCATTCTATTTGCGTACATGCTCTGGCGCGTCGTGGTGTACGGTTACCTTGGCCTGATGTATTTCAGTGGACTTTACCTACTGTACCTAGCTGTACAGTTCTACACCCCGATGGGTCTACCAGACCCCGACGAAGACGATTTTACCCTAAACGAGCAGCCTTACGAGATGACCCATGGTGAAGATCGACCAGTTCTCCGCAGCATAACTGAATTCGGTCTTTGGAAGCAAGCAACGCTAGTAATCACAAGTTCACTGCTGTGCACGTACTCAGAGGCATTTCTCGTACCAGTATACTGGCCGTTTTTGTTCGGCTACTTCCTAGTGCTGATATTCTTCGCGGTAAGGAAGCACCTCAAACACATGAGGAAGTACGGCTACTGCCTGGAGGATTTCCAGAGAAAGAGGATCATTTCTGAGAGCTTTTTATGATGCTAAATGTTCTACTTCAATCCTACAATTACAGATATTCGGTAACGTCGCTGAGGTTAACTTTATTGTGCTTGGTTGAGACTTTAATGAGATATGAGATTATTATGATGTA
>ERZ724508.304-NODE-304-length-35764-cov-5.814277_pt1 | contig 35764 bp, 53 predicted proteins | sample MGYA00376041_ERZ724508 | MGnify/ENA primary metagenome ERZ724508 (study PRJEB28724, sample SAMN07190887) | wastewater metagenome | isolation source: effluent of sewage treatment plant in Hong Hong | place: USA: Christiansburg, Virginia | collected 2016-03-01 ...
CTCCTTCTGAAACTTCAGATCGAGCGAATTCTTGGCTGCGAAGTTAACAATACTGAACGGTTTGACCCGGATAGTATCAAGCTCCTAATCGATCTTCCTTTTCAACCCATCGAGTTTTTGATCCAGTTTTTTCTGTAGTTCCAATTTGGATGGGTGGAAGTTCAGCTTTATGACTGGCTTCTTTTTGTAGACTGACAGAGGAGATCTCTTTAACTCTTCCTTCGCAGTTTCCTTCAGGTACAATCTTTTCTCGATCTCCTGCTGCTTCAGCTTTTCCTCCTGCAACTTCGATGGTGAGTAGTCCATCCGGATGTAATTCTCCACGAGTAGTTCTTCCACCTCGTACTGGTTTTTCCTGGTGGGCTATGCCTTGTAGGTCAAATACTCCATAGCCTCTACAGTCCTGTCAAAGATCTTATCGTCCTTGGGATACACAATCTCCAGAAAGTACTGCTCCAACAGTTCCTTCTCCTCGAGTTTCTCCACGGCGAGGATATTCCTCACCAAAAAGATATCGCAGTCGTGCTCGAATAAAATGTAGAGGCTGAGTTAAGAGTTCCAGATGAAGTCAGTGTCTGTGCGTAATTGCTCGTAGTAATTGCGGCCCTGAAGTAAAAAGTATACCGCTTCGAGGTTATCGCACGAGTCCATAGCTTGTTCCACTTCGAATCTCCAGTGATGTATGAGCTAGACAGTGTAAACTGTTAGTTAACGTAGCCTGCACATATCGGTGAAGACGTCTTTCAGCATCAACAGAGCTTCTTCAGGCTCAGCACGCACACCGAGTCCCTTATAGCCGTCACCTTTGGCCTACTCCGTAAGCTTATCCAACACGTTATCCCTTGTATATTTTTTCCGGAACATCTTCAGAATGTTGAGGTTGTGTATGGCTGCGAGCTGCACCGCTATCTTCTCAAGGCAGATATGCCTACAACGAATGGACTCAAGTATTCGATGGTAGCTGCTGCGCCTTTGTCGAGTAAGTTAAAATTACTCTCTGAGCCGTTCCAGAATCACGTTCAAGTCATGCAGCTTCAGAGTCCAGAGCAACCCCGTAGAATAGAACTCAGGTATATGTTCGGTCAGCCATAAACGCTCTAGATCCATCACAATAGTGTCTAGTCCTGGATGGCTTTTCAGGTACCGTAGAAACTCCGCATTCCCCATATGCTTATGCTGAGTGGCCTTGAGTTGCTTGATTCTGTGAATGTCTAGTGGTTGTTAGTCGGAGGATGATCCCTCGCGGGCGTCAGCCTTCTTCTCCATATTAAACGAATATTATTGTGGGCCTGTTGGTTTGGTTGCTATCATATGCGGTCAAGCACACGGGACGAAACGAAGTCCGTGGGGAACTCAGTTGCACCCTTAACTTCATGCATCTCGGGGAACTCGTAACCATGTTCGAAGAGCTGTTTGCTCAGACCACGCCAAAGGGCAGGCTTACGATTCTTTATTGCACCACGCACGTAGCTGCCATCGAGAGTGGGGTCGGTTAGAATGTCGGTGTATAGCTTTCTGGGGATTGGAACCGTGCAGTAGAAATACATGACCGAAGGGAAGAAGATGGATAAAGCTGTCCAGTGCCCACGCTTGTTTCCGAGTCCACGATGGACAGGACCTGTGTTATTGCCTTCACCTACCAAGGAAAAGACGCGTGAGGCCAAGGCCAAATGGCAACGAAAGAAGGGGAATGGCGAGCATTCCCCAGGAGTTAACCTCATAGAGATTCTTGAACTTCATAAGCATGCGGGGTGAGAGGCGGTCATCAAGCAGTGGGTCGGTCATTTCATAGTAGTCCCTGAGCGAGAGCCTGAGGTCGCCCTCGCTGCTGCCGTACCACGGCACTCGGTCTTGTTTGTTGTTTACGACGGGGAGATTGACAACGCTCATCCAACTATCTATTATAATAGTGAGAGATACGCAATCGATAGTCGAAGGTCGTATGGGTGTGAAGAAGGACATAACGCTATGGTGGTAAGTGTGGACGAAAATGATATTATATGAAGTTAGGTGTCGTTGAGGAAGTTGCCAGCCATTTTCAAACGGCAGCTAGCCAAATCGGCATGCAGTATGAAGTTAACCTGTGTCGTAAGTACGACGTGAAGAATCCTTGTCAACTCGTGACTCTGTTCACCGACTCGTTGAATGGGCTGGCAAAAGTCTTTAAACTCATTACCCAACAGCCAGCGCCCAATGATGATATCTTTAGGGAGATGTATAGGTGCTGGTACAAAGCAAACTTTCTGGGGAAACTGGTGACAGGCAAAGCAAATTTTTAGAAGATAGTTCAACCTTAAACGGGAGATGCAGAATCAGAGAAGGATCAAAGAAGAACAGAATAACAATCGGCTTAAGGAGACTTGGCGGAAGGCAGGATGACTAACTTGACAGACAAAATAAGAAGGCTTTAACTGTAATTAACACATGCCAACGAGCAAATAGAACAAACCACGGCCACCGGACAGGTGAAGTAAAGGATAATTGAAAAACTGAGGAGGGAGGCACAGGTTACATCCTCGTATAAAAACGAGATTCACATGCTAAACGACAAGCTACAAAAGTTCAGAATTATGCAAGAAAACTAACAGGGTAGATTCTCTCACCTCAACGATGAATCTGCTATTCAGAAGCAAAGAATACTACAGCTAGAGGATGCCATTCGAGAAAGATAACAGGCTGTAAGCGATCTCAAGAGTAAAAATGGCGACTTTCAAAGCTAAATCGAAAGCCTACGTTAAGTTCTGAAGCAAAAAAAGCTGCAGAGGCAAGAAGAAGTCAAAGCAAGCAAAGGGGATATTGAATCACAACATATTGCTGACTTGATGCGATAGTTGGAGTCCAAAACCCATGAATGCAATGTTCTAAAGACGAGGTTTGAGGAGGAAGTGAGAAGAAGGATGATACAATAGAGACATACTGAGTAAGAGGTCACTTCAGTCAATAGACTGCTCGAGTAGCAGCTAAAGAAAGCAGAGCAGGAGCATCAAATCAGAGAGGAATAGTATTAAAACAAACTTCATAGCCTAACCGCGGAGCTTTTGGTGGCAGGTGATCGGCTCGGGGAATGCAAATAATAAATCAGTCACTTGGGCTTTGAACGAACTGATCTGACTCGCCGTATCTTAGAGCTTACTGCTGATGTTGAAAGAAAAAGATAGGCAGGAATATCATCCGTAGGGCCGCCTTATTGCGTGTAAAAAGAGGAACTGCATAAACTGAAAGAAGACCTTGAACAGGCCAAAGAGACTCTATTCCTCGAGACCAAGAGGTTCACTGAACACATAAACGATCTCGAAGAGGAGCTCACAATGCTCAGAAAATTGGTGCAAAACAAGCAAGCATAACTTGAAGATTCAGAGGTCGAAGCAATTCGTGAGCGGTAGGCTTACGAAAAAACCATCGAGTTTCTCAGGAACAAGATGTCGGATCTGTAGGTGAGCCTGCACAACTACACCCGAGACGAATAATGATAGCTGTATAGGCAATAATGTTTCTCTGCGATGATCAATACCCGATGTAGTAACCGGGGACGAACGGGGAGACCTTGTACTCTTCCTGGACAACGTGCTCGGCGGTCTGGAAGGCGCCCTCCACCCAGCCTGTGAGGTTGGAGAAGGCCTCTCCAACGATGAAGATGTTGTGCTGCTTCCAAGGTCTGCGCACCGCCTTCATTACTTCCTCGATGTCGTATCCGGACTTCCAGTTGTGGTATCCCCCTCCGAAGGGGTCTTTGGTCCAGTTCTCGTACATCGCCTCCTTGACGTGGGTGGTGTTGAGCTTGTCGTGTCCGATTCCGTGCACAGCCTGGAGCTGCCTGATCACCTCGCCAACGAGTTCTCTGGTGCAGTGGTTGTTGTTCTCGGTCTTGACGAGGACGGTGTGAGAGTGCTTGGCGGTGCTCTTGCAGTGCTTCTTGCTTACCTCCTCCCAGTTGTGCTTCTCGAAGTTTTCCTGGAGGGGAGACCAGTACTGGGTGGTGACCATGTCGTTGTAGGAGGCTAGCAGCAGGTTTTGGCTGTTCTACCCGAAGTAGAGAGTTTGTCTGAGCGGCAGGTCGGTGACGCTGACTCCACGCATCTCCTCGGCAGTTCGAAGACCCTCAACGTTTCTGGTGGGGTCCCACCAGTTGTTGGTAAAGTTCATGATGATCTTCATGGCTGGCATGGATTCAGTGGTCTGCAGTAGCTCGCTTAGAGTGTGGATGTGCTTCGCGTTCAGGTATTTCACTGATCCTGGAGGCCTAGCATTGTAGTTGGTGACGTGTGAGGCCAGCTTGGAGAAATTCGGAGCTGCTGCGAACCTTTCGACAGAGCGCTTGGGCATGGCAAGAATGACCTTGTTGGCGATGTAGTGGATATGGGTTTTTAAAGGACCGGAGTGGTTCCTAAAGTGGAGCTTGTAGGTGACTGTGTCGCCGGGGATGGTCTCAATGTCCAGTAGCTCGTGACGTAGGTAGATCTCTGCGTGTGGAGTGCCTCCTAAGGGAAGCAGAGCGTTGGCCATGTTGAAGTTGATCATGTCGAAGCCACCGCTGAGAGTCTTGTACTCGACGTTGCCGAAGTCGATGACATAAGTCATGACCTGCTCGAGGTAACTCAGATTGGCGGTGTTGCTCAGGTAGCCGTTCTGCTCGGAGATGAAGCTGTAGGCTTCGTGCGAGAACTGGTCCTCTATGATGTTCTGGAAGCCCATGCGGTACAGGGCGACGATACTGTGGGTGCTGGTCGTTTGATACATCAGCAGACCCTTGATCGCGTTCCACGCCTCGAGCTCGAGGTTGATCTCGTAGTTGAACTGGTCCACCTTCCTGATCAGTTCGTGGAGCGGCTTGCCATGGATCCTGACACACTCTTCGTTGATCTGGTGGTGGTTGGGACCGTGTTGGCTGTTCCACAGCAGGATCTTGTAGATGGAGAGGCTGATCATTTGGAAGGCGTTGAGTCCCAGCAGGTCGGGGATATCAATGCGGTAGCTCGTGGTGAGTTTGTGGCCGCCCTTCTGGAGGTTCTCCCACTCGTTCTGCAGGTAGCGGTCGTTTCGCAGGTAGGCCTTGAGACTGTAGTTCTGGATGACGCTGCCGCTCATCAGGAACTCGACGTTTGGGATGTTCATGGTATGGATGACGTTGGCGACGAGCTTGTGGTTCTTCTCGATGTAGCGCATCCCGCCCAGCTCCATCGGGGCCGAGGTGTTCTTGAAGCGCGTGCTTGAGAGCCTGCCGCTGATTTGGTTGCTCATGTCAAAGATGCCCACCTTCTGGTTCAGGCCGATCATCCGGTACGCGGAGTAGAGTCCAGAACAGCCAGCACCCACGATGATGGTGTCGAAGTTCGAGCCCGACTCGGGTGGCTTGCAGCTGTCGATTCGATGCTGGATTGACTCACGCACAGGGAACCGTGTTCTGTCAACAAAGTTTTTTACGACTGGCTCCAACTTTTCTCCGAAAAGCATCTCGATGGCAGTCTTTCCGACTAATGGATAGAATTTCCCCACCCATCCTCCGCCAGTGACTACAACTTTCTTTGTGGTGTCTCGATTAAGGTAGTCAAGTAACGTTTCTCTGCCATCAAAGCTTACTACACTGCATTTCTTGGGTTCTCCAACAGCAACTGGGATAACTGCAGCGATGTAAGTACTGGCATATTCTTCAGCTGCGCGTTTCTTCTCCTCGAGTGTCCCCTTGTCAAGGAGGGTGCACAGCTTGACGCACTTCTTCCCATTGACAACATCCCAACTATGATAAGGAAAGCCATAGCCACAATTGAATTCTCTGTTGATGTAGTGAATGAACGTGGGAAGTTCTGTGGCAATTTGCTCGAACTCCGGCTTGATTTCGAAGTAGGTGGCAGCATAGTCGTAGATCTTCGAGGCACCTTCGAGATGTGTGTTAAAAGTCTTATCAACGTAGGTAGCTGTGTTGATTCCGACACTGATGAACACATGTTGGAAATCCTCTTCGACTAGCACACCAGACTTATTAAAAGTCACGTGGTAGGCTCCTCCAGCGATTTCCTCGAATTTTGTTGCTTCAGTCTTTTCCCAAATTCTCACTCCTGAATTTCTGACCTTTTCGACAAAGAATTTGTAACTTGTTTCCATATCGATCGAACCACCATCCCTCTGATAGATAGCGGACCATGTCTTTGCTTCTTCGCTGTCCAGCTTGAAGAAATCCAAGAACTTGGGTTGACCTCCATCCAACCTATTAAGGTAGGTATAGGGAATGTCCAAACTCTGGAGTACTTGGGCAGCCTCGATGATGTTGCCTTCACTGGTGGTCACATTGACATCTCCCATCCATAAAGAACCCTCCCGGTGAAAGAATTTTTTAGGTTGTCCATATTGAAGCGATTCCCAAAGTTAATTGGATTTTATGACGAACTCAGTTAAATACTTCTGAGTGAAGAGAAGTCGATTTTGTCGACCGGAAAAGTTTGAGCTCCACTCCCTGTCGTTGTTGTCGATCTCTCCGATCTCAACGAGCGTCACTTGGAGGTTTGGATGCTTGACTTTGGCAAAGTAAGCGGCAGAAATGCCGACGGCCCCGGCTCCAACTATCAGGAGTTTGCTTGTGATGGTGGCGTCCTTGGAATTGCTTGAGCATCCCAAGAGGGCGGGTCCCGTAGTTTGGGTTTCGGCGTTCGGGCTTGTCTCAGGCTACATCTTTAACTTTATAAGATTTGATGAATCAACAGCATTTAATCTGCCTGTTCACCACGAACTGGCCAAACCTATTTAACCCCGCTTGGTACCTTCTCATGGCGTTATTTTAGTCGTCTACTCTTCTCCTGCTTCTTTTGGGAGAAGACTTCTGGATATCATTTTTCGTGGAGAGTGAATTGATTGCAGAGCTCTTCAACCCTCGGTTTTATCCATTGGAACTGGAATTGTCCGCAACATTTGCGTGTCTGCCTCTTCTTCGTAAATAAATGATTAGTGTTTCTGAGCTCCAGTAATTTGGGAAGGTTTGTTGGCGGCTAGTTGCATATACTGAAGCAGTTCCACTGGTCCCGAAGGCTCCTTATCAAATCCCTCCAAAAACGTCGCTTTTGTTTGGAGGATGCGTGATCGTTGATATGGAATTGCTGTCCTCGGAGCAGCTCAGGTGGCTGTAAGAGCAAGGACAGCGAAGAAATGCTTCCACAAACTTCCAACAAAGGGAGAGGTCGACAGCATGAAAAATTTATTGTACAGAGTCGTTCTCAATGAACTCGAAGATTTCAGCATTAATTATTAAAAAAGAAGTCCCAAATTCCTTATTGAACTAAGTTAAGAATAAGAGAGAGTCAACTGAGCCAATAAGGTGGTGGCGAGCAATCAATTCTCGGCTGCACATCGTTGACAACATAAGGATGCCTTGCTGGTCTGGGATTGGAGCAGATGATTGATCCACGACATACTTTTAATGGAGGAAACACTTAGGCAGCAGTCAAGAGGTAGTCTCCAAGATCAGCAGCAAAGGGAGGATGCAAACAAATGCATTTTAGCTTGGAGCCGAGAAAAGGAATATCTGCCGATCATTGTCGCAGTACGATATGAAGAATCAGTTTGGCTATGGACCATTAATCCAATAACGAACCAAGAATGTTTTGTGGCTCGGGCAATGCAGCTAGCTATTCATCCATGATCTGCTTTTATAGACCAGCAACGACCCTGGAAGGACTTCAAGGGTTAATTCATTGGTCAGAGAGCGCATTTTCACATTAATCTTCTCAAATGGTAGTAACACTGTGAACTTTACTCCAGTGTCCTTTGTGCTATTGTTTTTCTGCAACCCGTTTGCCTTGAAGTAGGAAAACTGGATAGACTCTGAGATGCTGCACACCATCGGTGTCTTACTGGTCAGTTCAAACGGGATCGAGTACAGCTTAGTAACGACCTGAGTGAATCCGCTTGTCGGAGGGAGCCCAGATGGCAGCCACATCACTCGATCGTTTCGGAGATCCTGCTGAGACGGTAGCTCATCGAACCTGCCGTCCTTCTCGAAGAAGCCCAACTCGGCCTTAAGCGACTCTAAGGGCGGCAAGTCTCTGCACCAGTGTTGGTCTATAGCAAAGCCATTGTTGCTGATATTGGAGATGAATTCGGCAGTCAAAAATTCCAATTTGAGGGTTGGGTACTTGTTGTACCAGGTGTTCGCAATAGCCATGAGCATTGGCTGTTTCGCATCCACCTTCGACTTTTGTTTCAGTGCAACGCGAATTTTGCCGAGGAAGAATGCTTGGCATCCTTCAACCATAGTCTGATCCACAAGGTATTTCTCCGTCGCTTCATCCAACTACAGTCCTTCCTGCTTGCCCTTGGACGTAATCAATGAGAGCTTCTCGAAACAGAACGACAGGAGTTCTTCCAGGTGACTTCGAATGGAATGCTGATTTGTAAGTTCGTAGATGACAGTCTCCAGCGATGTCATTTGACTCTGCGGGATGTAAATATCGTTCATGGGCCCTCCGCAACATGAACCGCTGGAATGGCCAGAGTGTGGCTGTGAGTGATAGTGCAGGTTGCGTTCTTTGAATCTATCTGCTTACGAGCGATCAATAGCGAAGATTATCTTGAACACGTTCAGGTAGTTGTTACGTATGGTGTGGAGGATATGTTCAACCTCCTCTGCATCCAAATTGTTACTTTTGCCTATGCTCTATGGGTTCGATGGGTTTGCACACTCTCCTCGATGCTACCTAACTCAAAAAGTACCTGCTTCCAATCAGTCTTCTGGCACTCCCGACTGCAGTACTTTCTATTTCTGCAGCCTCCACATATCAGAAGTGGGGATTGCTGCTTGGAACAGCCGCTACAGTATTCCATCACAATTCTGAAATTAAAACATAACCCATCTTGCTGGCTCTCATGCTTGACCGTGTCATTGAGATGTGCATAAAATTAAATGCACTGCTGCCTCACTCCGTTCCAGCGAACTATCTTCAGATTTTCGAGCAGCAGTTACAGTAAGTGCTAAGTCTACAGCAGGAATACTCGGTGTTAGCCTGGGATGCGGTCTCGAGGAAGTCAAAGCAGCTTACTACAAGAAAGCGCATATCTACCACCCCGATAAGAATCCTGACGCAAAGGCCAAGGAACAGTTCAATGAGCTTAACAAGTACATCGGATGATGAGCTAGAGCCTATGAAGAACTTACCGAGCAACTCAAGAGCAACCCCAAGGCTAACGCATTCACGAATAGCAGCAGCGCACAATCTACCTCCTCGACACAGAATAAAACCACACAAGAAAAGAAGACCACGAAGACGAGTTCGACGAAGAGCGATAGCGACTCCTTCTACAACAGCTTCTACTACTCCTTCATGAACGACTACTACGAATCCATGAGAAGAAAAGCCAGTGCCCGCCAAGAAGCCAAGCAGGAGCGAGACACCAAATAGAAATCTTCAGAGTTCAACCAGCGAGATGCAGAGCCTCGAAAGCGAAAAGAACGCGAACAGCGGCAGAACCAAAAGGAAGATATTGGCAATATGGACATCAAGGTGAATTTGGAAGTTGCTGCTGACGAGTTACTGGAGGGCTGTACGAAAGAATTCATCGTTCAGAAGACCGTTGATTGCGAATGCCGCAAAAGTACATTTAATGCGACTGAGACGGAAAGGCTTCCTGCAAGGTATGCAGCGGGACAGGCTTTGTGATGGAGTTTATCAAGGGATATGGAGGAGTGGAGGAGTGTTGCATGAAATGTCATGGCGAGGGACATACCCGATACAGCTGCAAGACTTGTCGAGGAAGAGGATTCATCAAAATTGAAGTGCTAGAAAGGTTGAAGATCCCACGAGGAAGCGAACCCAATGCCACATTAAAGTTTAAGGGCAAAGGCAAAACAGTAGGGCAAAAAATGGGGGATCTGTACGTCAAATTGGTAAACAAAATCAAGGGGGAGCGTAAAGACAACGATTTCTACACGACATAAAGAATATCTGTTGCCGATGTACATTAACCACTGAGAATAGGCGGTTCTAGGATGCAACCTTCAAGTCGACACACTCTTTGGAGCCAAGACAGTTGAAATTCCCAAGGCCATCAAACATGGGCAGATGGTGACTCTTACCGGCTACGTATTGCATTTGCGAGATAGGGCTATGAAAATGGACGTTCAGGCAAGTTCGGCAACCACTATATTACTATCTTCATCGAGATTCCAAGCAATCTTAGTGATCGCGAGCAGGAACTTTACGCTGAGCTAAAGTAGCTCAAGCGTAACCGGAAGCGATACGAACACCCTTGATTGTTGTTCTACCGTATTGGATACACACGAATTGGTCAACTGATGTAGCCCTTGGCGTTCTCCTGAAGAATCCTTGCGGAGGCTTTGGCATCGTAGAAGAGTGCTGCCACTTCCTCTACGTCCTCCTTCGTGATTTCCGTCTTTCCTTTGGTCTGGGCAACGATTTGGCTTGGGGTGAGCAGCTGGACGGCATACCTACATGAGATTGTTGAATTACCTTAGGCTGGTCTTGTTGCCTGTCTCGCCCAAGAACGTCAGTGCTTCTGGGGTCAGTTTAATGCTTTATGTTGATGCCCTGATTGCCAAAATCTTCATGAGATCTTCCAAGCCATAGTTTTCGGTTTTGATGATCAGGAGACGATCCAAAAGATCGACGGGAATACCGTGTGGTGATAGCATATCGGTTCCCTTAATGGTGCAGATACCTCGGTTGGTAGCCAGAATGACAATAGGGGCCAAAGTTGACTATAAGGCTCTATTCAGGAATGTGAAACACTCAATGTCCAGCATATGCACTTCATCAATGAAGAGCACACCGGGCACAAGCTCCGCAACACCCTGGTCGATGTAGCGGTTTACTACCTTATTGATTTCAGCTCGTAGCTTATCGGTGAGGTCAGTTTTCTTTGGCTTCATCATTTGGCCCATGATGCTCATAAAGTCTTGACCACCCTGAGGTCTTGCATTTGCCATATCCAGATCGTGCAGTGTCACATCCTGGACAATTTCCTTCTTCTTATGCACATCACCCTTTGGTAGTGGAACATACTCCTCGGCTTCCAAATCGAATTCGCTAGCGTATGCATCGCATCGACCTACACGCTTGACATTGCCAGTCGATGCCTCAATGTAAATAACGTCTCCAACTTCACACTTCTCACGGTTGAGAGTTTCATACATTGAGGGATCCAACTTCAGTTGCTTTGTGCCTTTTGAGGTCTTCAAGGTAACCACCACGTTTGTCACAATCTTGGTGTTGGTGCCTGTTGGATCATCACGTTCTTCTGTTCGCTTTTCAGTGATTTCGCCTTCCCAAACTTCTTTCGTTTCCTTGATCTTCAAGCCAATGGCTCGGCGGAAGTTTTCCATGAGAACCTAGGTTTTCTTCACTTCGGTGGAGTAGACCTCAGAGGCGACCATAGGACAGAACGGCACCTTCGGACCCAACTCTTGGGAAATTGCGAGGGAAATGGCGGTCTTACCAGTACCTGGAGGTCCAGCTAAAAGCAGTGCTCTACCAGCCATCTTCTTGGCCCTAATGAGATCGACAACGACTCCTCCAGCCTACGATAAAGTAATAGATTACTTCTCGAGCGATTTCCTGCCCAACCATTCCCTGAGCAATCTCATTAGCACTTCCGTCCTCTTTGAGCCCGAGCCCTTTGATATGGGTGTGAGAGGCTATCCTCTGCGTCTTGGTGGTAGATCGCACCTCTTCAATCTGCTTAAGCTGCGGGTTACCTTTAGTTGAGTGCTCATTGTTTAAGTTTTGAAGTTGCAAATGCGAATGATTATGAAAAGACTTAGCTGCTACAGCACATAAACTCGCCCATCCCATCTAACAATTCCAACTCATACTCGATCATGCAAATCATGATGCCTCTTTCTTCTAAAGGTTCAACCCCTGTAGCCTTGAAATGAACTTCACGGCCATGCTCACCCGCTTTATCTTCCGTACAACAGCCATTTGTTTGAGCTTAACAAAAGTATTTTCGAGGAAAACCCCATCAGTTGTATCGTTCTTCATCCAGGCATGGTTCATGATCTTGTCAGCATCGTACCGTTCCTTTGGGTCCTTTACCAGCAAGTGCCTGATCAAATCCTTTGCGGTTTCACTGACCGCATCCCACTGGTCACCTTTCATACTGTACTCGCAGCGCTTTATCTTCTCGAATAGGACTCTGGTATCATCATCATCGAACGGTGGTTCTCCACTGAGCAAAATATAGAGAATAACTCCGATAGACCAGTAGTCGACGCTTTTCTCATAGCCCTCCCCCTCCAGCACTTCCGGGGCAAGATAACCGGCGGTTCCGACCGTAGTGGTCATAGTGTGGTTGCTGACGACCTTAGAAACTCCAAAATCACTGAGCTTGATCATAGCACTTTCATCGTGAGAATCGTAAAGAAGGTTTTAAGGCTGAGTTACAATCTGCTCACCTTAAGATCTCGATGGACCACTTGTAGGTCGTGCAGGTATCGCACAGCGTCAACAATTGGCCTGAGTACTCGTTTGGCCTCACCCTCTGTATAAGTGGACTTCTCGACGATTCTATCAAAGAGTTCACCACCGCTCATGAACTACAGCACAAGGAATTCGCGTTTTTTGTAGGAATACACTTCATGCAGCCGAACAATGTTTGGATGGCAAATCTGCGTAGACCATTATTTTACTTGACTGAGGATGACCATTTCGTTTTCCATATAAGCCCTCTCTTCACCCCCCTCACCCTGCCTACATGAAAGGAGTTTCTTACCCTTCGAAGATCTTTATTGCAAATACTTGATTGTCTTTCTTGCGGATTGCCTTGACGACGCTACTGAAATCTCCTTGAGAGAGCAGCTCAATCAAATCGTAGTCCTCCGTAATATTCCTGTTCTGCACAAGATTCTTCATTGGTGGCTCCATATTATTATAGCGAATTTTGAATTATGCTGCAAGACTTTAAGTCGTGCCGCTCCACAATCGAATCAATGGCGGGCGAGGGAAAAATGTTCGAGTCTTTGTATAACCCAATACGACTCATGGAACAGTACGAGTAGCAACGGCCCGATAATGCCGTGGGGGAATATCTCCGGAGGGTTGAGACAAGCGAGCGTACTCTCATGTAGGACATTCTGCTCATGCTGCTGGGACTGGAGTCAGGAACCTTTAGATTCAAGCCTGATGATGGATTTAGCATAGCAGGAATAGTCGAGGTGAGCCATCTTACTCCGCTTGCACTTGAGAACATGGTAAGTACGTTCACGCAATTTGCCAACAAGATTAAGTACATTGAGAACAAGCTTGAAGTTCTGGCCCGTCGCCCTAGTCTTATCCTAAGCAACCTTAACTTCAGCGTGAAGGATTGGCTGCGCCAGCTAAAAGAGCTGTTTTCGTAAGTATTGTCAATAGTTGGCTTTCAGTCAGGTCGGGCAGATCGTAGTCATCTCAAATTGACTCATCCCAAACTGGACCCTTGCAGGCCTATGACCTTACTGGTACTTCGAGAGATACTGGCTGGCTAGTCCGACATCATGTCAATTGTCCTGGGGCTGATCAAGCGCTGCTTGATGAACGATTTTAACCAAGAAAACAACAACTATTCTGCTCACATTCTCAACACGTTCTGGGAGCTGATCGATAAGCTGGAACACGAATTCATTCACACCAGCAAGGCGAAGACATTACTGTCGATGCTCGAAAAACCATTGACGAGGTATCTCGAATTCATGAGGGGGTGGCTCAGTGGCCAGGATATCAACGATCCTTACAATGAGTTCTATATACAGTTTACGCCCAACAGCAACAACACCAGCCAGGTCGAGCAGTATGCTATTCGACGTGCACGCAGTACCATGGTCCCAACATTTCTCAAAGATGTGGCAGGAGAGGTATTTCTCACTGGCAGGTTCATCAGAACCTTATATTGCTTTGTTAAGGAGACCGATAGGCAGAGGATATCAGAATAGCTTGACATCGATGGTAGGTTCCGAAGGCTTCAGGAAGTTGTCAAAGGTTTCGCAGTTGATAACAGCCCCAAATAGTACCAAGGCTTTTTCCGTAAAATGAAGAAGGTCACGATATCTGGTAAGTTGGAAGTAACCCACACAAATGTCGAACGAAGCTACATCGGCAATGGACTCTAGCAACTTCCTTACGGCATGGAAGCTGAGACGAACAACGCTTTCATGCTCTGTCAACTTCCTATTCCTCCAATGGAAGAACCCCCATCGCACATAATATCTTCTGCCGGCAACTTCCCTCCCAGAAAGTTCATTAGTGACTACGCCATACAATTCGAACTGGCACTCACCCAAACCCTTCTGGAAATAAAATCCAAGTGCGAGAAGTACTTTTGTTTCATCGGTTCGCCAGTACTCGAGTTTTCGGCAGTCCGATAAAAAGTGGAGATCCAAACAGAAATCATTAAAAGATTCCTGTTAGCTGGGCAGGGAGACTTTATTCAGTAGCTACTCGAGAACATCGGGGAAGAACTCGATAAGTCCGTCGCTCTGATATCCTCCAATGTTCTCAAGACTGGCATTGACAATGCAATAAAAAATAGCAACGCGCACTACTTACAAGAGGAAATCATCAAGGCAATTGGATGGCGCTTCATAGTCAATGATTCAGGCTACACTGGCTGGGAGGTGTTTAGTCTTGACTGTCGAGTATAGTACCCGCTGTGCCTGGTTTTCCCCCAGAGTATGATGGACAGATACAGCGTTATCTTCAACTTCCTTTGGAAACTGAAAAGAATAGAGGCAGTGGTGAAGAGGCTGTGGATGGACAACTACGGGCTGAACAGAATGGGAAGAATTAGGCGCATTCCACAAAAATATTACGGCTTTCGAAGTGCAGCCAACCACTTCACAACCACAGTTCTTTCGGAGATCCTGTTGAAGATCGATATCGAATGGAACCGCTTCATGGAGTCAAAGAACCGTATCCAGAACTTTTACGAATTTTTGACTCTTCACAACGACTTCCTCACCAAGCTGGAGTAGATAACATTTATCTCCCTGAAGGATAAATCCATCATCGCTCGGCTGGGAGCTATTACTCAAGTGATACTTCGGTTCCGCAACCTCAACTTATACGTGGAAAATGAGGAGTATGAGCAGCTGCTGTCGCGCCAAAAATATCAAGAAATGCTTCGGCTCCAAGTCGAGTTTAATGCACTCATGCGGGAGTTCGTCAAGATCGACAGCGGACTCGCTAGCGAAGCCATCGACCTAAACGGGTTCTACGATAGACCATGACTGTGCTTAAATATTTGGTATGAAACAATGAATTATGAAATTTCAGGATCGGAGGGTATTAGGATCACGCCCTCCGAGGTAAGTGCTCAACCTTCTCAGCTACTTGACCTTCGTCGTGAGCTCCTTGGTCTAGTTATCAAGATGGCGAGCCATTCGTAATGTTTCATTGTCAGTATTTCGGACTGTGCGACCGATTATCGTGTTCATCTGGGTAATTTCATCGTTGAGCCGGCGGTTATCTGACTTTGTAGATTCCAATTGAGTTTTCAAAGACTCCGACTACTTGATGGATTGTTCGAGGTCTCGCTCCAACCGGAGTTTATCGCTTGACAAACTCTGGATCTGTGCCTACAGATCTTTGAGTCTCGAGGTGAGACCCGTAATATCAGTGGCTTTACTTTTCTGCAAATCTCTGATATCGGTCTGCAACGATTCCTTGTCTGCTCGAAGTGAAGAAAGAGTTCGATCTTGCTCAATAATCTTCTCATTGGCGCTGCGGAGTTGCGAATCAAGAGTTTCCCTCTTCCTTCTCATAGATTCCAACTCTTCGTGATGGCTTTGCTTGGACCTATCAAGGCCATCTCGAAGACTCTCACACTCTCCTTTTAGGGTCACGAGTGCTTTATCAAGGTCTTTGAAATCGTTTTGGTAAAGTGAGTTTTTCTGTTCTATCTACGCAACCAACTTCTCCCGATCCTGTTCGTATCCTGTTCTTTGTTGTTCCAGTCTCTCGGCATTATTCTTCTTTTCGTTGGCGTTCTCTTGTTGTAATTAATCCACCTTCAGGTTGGCTAGTCTCAGTTTGGTCGCTAACTCTTATTGGGCTTGGATGGAAGTAACGACAGATTTTTGCTGCTGCTGAAGCTCCAACTGCTTCTCTTTAAGCTCTTCTTTCAGACTCGCCAACGCGTTAGCTTTCTCGGATATCATACTGTTAAACTCAGTTCGGAGACGTTCTTCGTTGTGGGAACGTTCGGCGGCCTGGATCTATGTCAGCTGTTTCTTTAATCCAATGAACTCAATGTCTTTGGCTCTGAGAATGTCTTCGAAGTCTCTCTGCAGAATCGATGTCCAAAGTCCCATTTCGTCGTAATAGACCCTTCGGATATTTGAGATATAATCCTTCAAGCTGCTAATCTCTCTCGTCAGTGATTCCAGCGATGATGAGCTGACCTTCACTACTTTCTTGTATCTCGCGAGTGCAGGTTCGACCTTTTCCAGTCTTTACTGCATGGCTGATGCACTCTTGGCGAGAATATCGCTTTGCTCGGATTTGCCTTTGTATTCACGGCTGAGTTTATCGATGATCTGCTTCGCTTATTCAACTTGCTCCATATGCCCTGCAAGCGCCTCCTTGAATTTTTCTTGGTTGGCTGCCTGCAGCATCCGCTCACACTGAAGTTCCTTCTCTGTGACACTCAGCTTTTGCATTGTTTCCCGATGTGATTGACATTCCTGCTGGTATTTGGTATCCACTTCCCGAGAGACCTCTAACTGCAACTTTAACGAGTCAATTTCACCCTTAGATTTTTCAATGAGCTGTTCATAATCTCTTCGTTGAGCTTCATGCTTGCTCGTTAGCTCAGACAAAGAGATGACTGCTTGTTTCTGTTCGGCTACGATCACAAGCTACTTTTAGTCCTTCTCAGATGTGACTTTTTTAATCTGCTCTTGTAATTCCACCAGACTCTTGATCTTCGCTTCAAGGGAACTCTCCAACTATTCATAGCGCACTTTCAGATCTTTGGCTTATGTCTCCAGAGCAACATACTTGCTTGACTTTTTAGCCAGCTTGCGCTCCTTTTCCTCTTTCTCGTTCGTGAGTACTGCCAAACGATTTTCGAACTCGACTGACAGTCTTCTGGTTTTTTTCTCAGCTGAAAGCATCTGCTCAATCTTGGCCTCGAGCTGTCTCTTGCGATCATTCATTTCAGTGAACACCTGTTCATGCTGCTCGATTACACTGACAGCCTAGCGGGTCTCCCTGATTGCTTAGTCTCTCTCCAAGAATAACTGGCTTACTCGAGCATTAAGCTCCTTATTCTCGGCTTCTCTTTCCTCGAGCTTTGCCCGAACAATCGACAGTAGTTCATCCTTTTCGTTCATAACCGTTTCGTAGCGTTCTCTCCTTACGTAATTGTTCTCATAGTCTTCAGCTCGTGTAGTTATCTGCCCTCTGAATTCTTTTTCGAGCTCCTGCAATACTGCCAAACTATTCTGAGCCTGTGCCTCAACCTCTTTGATCTTTGCTTCCAGAAGCCTTTCGTAGTGCATCTGAGACTACTTCATCTGCCAATCGTGCTTCCTTTCGAGTTCCACCTATATAGGTCACTGGTATACCCTTTCGCGATCTCGCTGGTTTCGATACTATGTAAACTTTGTATCGTTTTCGTGAATAATAGTTGCGATCTTTCCTTCCAACTCCTCTAGCGACTTCGCGAGCAATAGTTTCTGCTTATCACCACGACTGAGGGTTTTGGTGAGCTCGTTCACTTTCTCCTTGTATTTTTCGATCTTCGATTTGTATTCAGCACTCTTTTCCTTGTAGTGTCGTCGCAACATCTCCTCAAGCTCAGCAGAGTTTGTTTCCATCTCCCTAATTTTCTGGATTAAATTGACACTTTACCCTTTCGAGGATGGACACTTGCTTTGAGGTATCACCACGGTTTCTTACCTCGTCAATGTTCAGTTTACGGAGATCCTGGCATTCGCCTTCGAGTTGACGGCATCGCCTTTCTGATTACTCGTTTCGACGTTGTAGCTCGTCCAGTTGACTCTGCGCTACTTTGAGTCCCTGTTCTCTCTCTTTTATTATAGTGCGTAGGTGGTCACACTCTGACTCCAGTACACTCAAGGATTTTCGGAGTTCACCCACCTCTCTCTCAGTGGTGAGCATTATTGATTGATTCTCGGTACGCTTAGTTGCTTGCTCGTCCTTTAGCTTACCCTCCAGTGCTTCAATGGCCAACTGCCTGGCTTGGAGTTGACCGTTGAGATTATTCGCTGCCTCCCCCAACCTTCCATTCTCTTGCTCTAGTTTTGAACACTATGAACGAATTTAAGTGAGTTGCTGCCCGAGCCTTTCAATAAGTAACTCCCTCTCACTCGTAACGATCTCCTCGAATAGTTCCCTGACACGTTCAAGAATAAACTCCGCAGTGGTTGCATCCTTTTTGAGAGTCTTGAGCAAATCATCTTGCAGGACTGCAGTATAAACCTGTTGGATAGCATCGTGCAACGTCTCCTGCTTCATTTCATAGAACTTCTGCATGTACAACACACGCTATCCGTACACCCGTTCGTATTCCGCACGCAAGGGTTCAGCACGACTGCTGGTTAACTCGCTCATCCTAACGTTAATTTTAAATTATCCAGCAGACGTATCAAGATGCCTCATTCGTTTGAGATCTTTTTCTTTTCAGGGCGTGGGAGCTTGACTCCCAATGCCTTCTCCATACTGGCGATGGACTTGCCGCTGGGAACTGACTTGCCCGATTCGTAGGCACTAATGTTGGCCTTTGGTTCGCATATGAGCTGTGCCAACTGTTCCTGGCTCAACTTCTTTTCATTGCGGGCCTGGCCTATAGCGATACGGAGGTCATGCGACATTACGGCAACTATGTAATTGCGGTGACTTACCCTTGACAGTTTCTTCCTCTCCAAGGAGCTTGGCAACATGCCGACCGTCGAGATTGCCCTTGTTGGTATGTTCGACTAAATGACATGAGAGAGCTACCTTTCTTGTAGGTCTCCACTTCCTTGCCCTGTTTCTCCGCAAGGTGGATGGCCTTATCGCCCTTAGGACCCTTGTATTCGCCTGTGTACAGCGTGTAACCCTCCTTCTTTTCAGCCATTGTCAAAGTATTAATTATAAACGAGCGGCGAATCGATGTTGAGTGCTATTGCTCTACACTGGTCCTTTCTGACGCATCTTCTCAATAAGTTCCATTCTGCAAGGCTACGAATCCAATCAAGCATGCTGCAGCTTCTTAAGTCTGCTACGGAGTCCCTGTAGATTCTCCAACAGCGAATCTATAATGAGCTACAACACCGAGGGTTTTTTATTGATGTCGACCCCATTATCTAGCTTCTTGACGATTGATTGGATGTTCTGGTGGTCCTGCTGGATCTCGTCGATGGCCTTCTTCAAGCCACTTTCAATGTTCTTCCTAGATCGGATTCTCTTCAGTTCCTATATCTTCTTGTTGGTCTCTTCGATGCGAGCTATTCGCTGCTGGAACGACCTTTTCTTGGCGTCGTTCAGCTCGATTTCCTTCTTTAATGACTCTAAGTTCTTCAGATTTTCCTGAGAATCAATCTTCTGGCGAATAACCGATCTCTCTGACTGTTCAATGATAGTGTTCAGTCGTTGCAATAGGAGTTCAGGCTCGCTAATCTTCTTGATATCCCTGATGTCGATGGTTGCTGGGTTATTTGTCTTGGGACGAACCGAGGGAAGTGTTTTGATGACTTCATTCAAAGCTCCTTCGAGGTACCTTCTGATGTCATCTTTCAGCTTTTTCGAACCGTCCACCTGTACGATAGGACTGAGCTGAAACACGGGGGTATCTGCATCGTAGAGCCTCACCGTCGCTATGCGTTGTGGATCAACGTCGATGGAATAGTAACCCGAATCGAACTCATCCGGCTGTTTATTCTGGTGAACCTCGTTCTCAAACAGCAGAGTCATCTGCGGAGTTATATTTGCAGTCTCCTTGAGATTGTTTTTATTGATCTATAGAATCTTCTGTAGATGCAGCGTGAACAAACGATTGTATGATAGGACGGTAACCGTACCGTCTCTATCTGCCAGCACCCGGGGGTAGTTCCATTTCACATCCTTGGCAGTCTTAATTGACACGATTCGTTCGTTGATTGGCATCTCAAATTCGTAAAGGCCTTAGAATGCAGTCTGCAAGTTATACTCCATTCCTATCAAGTCAGGGTACACGTACAAGTGCATCTTTGAAAACCCTTCGTTGCCGAACCGATCTGATATCAGTATCATCGGCAAATTACTGCCAGCAACCATATGCATCTGGCACCAATCCCCGGTTGCTTACTCCCTGTTATTGATCGGAAGCACGTTCAGGGTAATAAACTCGTAGAACCGTTATGCGTTAACCGAGAAGTTGAGTTTGCCGACCGTAGGATCTAAGGATAAGCGACTTTCCTCGTGAAATCCGAGAGTATATAAGAAGGGAAGGGCATTCTATCCGAGCTCGTTGTTTTTGCTTTTACTTTTATCAACCATATTCTTGAAGGTTTCTTCAGGGATGTCAAAGTTGGTCAGCACCACTGGTGACAGCGCATGGATTTCCCTTTACTTGGTGATGAGAAACACCGAGAAGGCGCTAAGATCGTCTGAAGGTCCCTAATGAAAGCCCAAATCCACATACTCCAGAGTTTGGTTCTAAGTATCCTCTCCGGGAATGTAGAGCTTTAAGAGATCCACGCTCAGTTCGGGCAAGATAAGATTTGCGGCGTAATTGACCACCTCCAGCTTGTTCTTATACAGTACAAATATGTGCTTACGAGAGTACGGAGTCCACTTTACTGTTCGGAAGCCTGGATAGTTCAACCTATACTCATAAAATTTGAAGCTTGTCGGTCGGGACGATGTAGTTTACTGATGGATGTACACCCTTCGCTCCGAGTTTCCGTGTATGACTAGGTACCACGTTCGGGGGTCTGTGGGATTACAACTAAGCTCAAGCTTAGCATCGCGGCAATTCGCATGCTTTATCAGCGAAGTCGTGAAGGTTTGGGCCTGACCGATGTTTTCTACAGTGTACTTCAGTAACGCTACGTCCCCGTTGACCACTTCTAAGGTGTTGACGTCGACCACCATCAAGGATAGCTTAAGCCATTCTCCATCAGGTTCATCTCTTCTCAGTATGTAGTACTTGCCGGCGTGTTGCACGATAGTCTGATCATTCAGTCGAAGGTCTTTACCACTTATTAGCGAGACACCTCCACCTTCGTTAATTCTCCTGCTCAGGTTAGCGTTGATGCCTTCCACTCTCGAGCTCATAATTAATTCTCAAGTAGAACCGCTCGATTTACACCATATGCACTCAATCACATCTTACTCAATGCCAAGCATAGCTTATCGTACAGGAAGCTGACGCCTGGGATTGGCCCGAGGACCTGCCTCAACACTCCATTGATGTCGTACATTGTCCACTTGAACTATTCGGTGATCTTGTGCTTGAGTAGGAGACATTGGCCGAGCATCACCACAGATAGGATCAGCCCAAGGTCGAACGGTAGTGAGCATAGTAGCAGCATTTCGTAAAAGAACTCCAGCTTTCCTTTGTAGACGAGAATGGCTTTGCGACTTCCGCGGATGGCGTCAACCCACTCCTGCAGCCCCATGCTAGTCACCCTGTCCTTATGCTTCAAGTTGAGAAATTCAACAATGCCGAGGAAATAGTGAAGTGCCACTGGCGCGTAGAAGAGGTAAGTGCGTGGAGTTTGTTGGGCGGCCAACATTAGGAAGTACACGATGTTAAGCCCGAACTGGTTTGTGAGGAATTTCCTACGGTATCGTGATTAGTTACTTGAGATACTCTTGGTTGAATTGCGGACGTTTGATCATGCGGAACAGTCCAAGCAAACTCGAGAACAGCCCAACAGTAGTGGCATCTCGCCAACCCATCAAGCTGGTAACAAGGAAGTACACCTTCATATAGGTTTCCAAACGGTAGAAGAAGTCCACTAGCTTCGAGGTCTGTGGTGCAGCATTGGCTGCTGAGGGTGCTGCATCGGCTTGGGCAGCAGATTGCTGCTCAGCGGGCTGCTCGGCAGATGGTTGTTGTTGATGGTGCTCGTGGTTGCAGGGACCGTCGTGCGAATGCTATTGCTACTGTTTCTCCATTATTCTGATATCAAAGGAGCGATGAACAACATCACGGATGCAGCACATACTTTTCAAGTTCTTGTTTACCCACAGTCGGTGGGATGTTCTCGATCGCTTCGATGAAGTCTCGCTTGCTCACATTTCGAATGTTCTTGGCGTCGATTGTCTTAAGGTAACGCTCTACTTCCCGCACTGGGATATTGCAGGCTTCTGAAGCCACAGAATTGATATCGCTTGCGGAGTAGTACTCCATCTTCCGACTAATCTCTTCCAGCTCACGCTTGCTAATGTTGTTCGGTATCTGCGAAAGAATCTTTTAGAGGAAGGCTATCCGAGCCTATTAAGAGGGCACCCCAATATAGATTTTTTTGGCAAAGCGTCTTAGTGCAGCCATATCAAGCTCCTGAGGAAGATTGGTTGCAGCAATGACGATTACGTGGTCGCTATCGGATGTACTCAAACCTTCCATTTGCGTCAGAAACTATGTCTTGAGCCTGCGGCAATGTTCCTATTCATTGTCCTTCCTGCTGCTCAGTATGGAGTCAATTTAGTCTACAAAGATGATGCTTGGAGCCAGTTGGTAGGCAACAGCAAACACCTTTCTCAGCATTTTTTCGCTGTCACCCATAAATTTGGAGACAAGTGAAGAGGCTGAAAGGTTAAAGAAGGTGCATCCAGCCTCAGAGGCGACCACCTTCGCGATGAAGGTTTTTCCGTTTCCCGGTGGACCATAGAGCAGTATGCCTCTTGGTGGTGAGCGTAACCCCTCAAACAGGTCAGGTCGAAGTTTTGGAAGGATAATGGTCTCTTGGATGATTCTCTTCACATCGGTCATTCCCACTAAGTCGTTAAAGCTGTTCCTTAAGTTGGTGAGGATGAACTGTTGGATGTCTGGATCTACCTGCTCTACACTAACGTTGGTTGGATTTGTCTTTCTAAAGTTGGTTGGGTCTGGCATCTTCACGGCCTTCTTGACTTCGCTGTTCTTATTGTTCAGGACAGGCTCTTGAAAGGGAATGGGTTTTTGCACCTTCAAGTCGGTCTGTGCATTCACCGGTAACTGTATTCCAGGTTTACTTGGAAAACCAATCCACCCGTGCTTTATTTGAGCCTGCTTTTTGTCCAGGTTCTGCTTGTTCTGTTCAGCTTCCTCCAGGTACTGTCCCATATTGGTCTTGAGCAGGGCTTTCTTCTGAGGGTTCCTTCATCAGCATTAACTTACTTCTATTCAGAGTACACTCGGTGGAGGAGCCCCAATCCTTCAATGTACTTATCCCTTGCAAAGGCGTAGTTACCCTCCTTCACATAGTCCCTGGCCTGCTTTATGGCAGCAAGTCCCTAATCCAGCCTATTCTCCATACTTATAATAATCAAGCATGCCCAGTAGCAGCCACACCAGCGAATATGCTCGTCTATTCGAACTTGTTCGATCCGACATAACTGACTTCGCCATGTCAGCCTACAACAACCATTTCTATCTGCTGTAGATTGTAGGGGGAGTGTTCATCGTGTACCTTTTCTACCGGTTTGGTCGGATGCTCAACCGCAGCAACACTGCCAGCAAGATAGAGGTACTTAACTCGTTTGAGGAGAGCAAAGAAAAGCTCTCAGAAAGACAGCTGCAAATTGTTAAGCGTCTGCGCAACTTCAAGATGTTCTTGAAGGTGTTGAGTGTGTTAATGATCGCAGTCAACATCTACATACATGTGCAGGATGAACAGGTAAACAGATGGCTGATTCGCCATCACGTTACACCACTGAGTTCGATACTGGAACGGGCAGCGTTGTCGGTAATTTGCCTCCTGTTAATGGTTGTGCTATGGGTTTCAGTGGAACGGTACCAAAAGTACGTGGATGCTAGCACTAACTGCAAACTTAAGAACCTCGAGAAGGAAGAAAGTTCGGAGTTTGACTCACTGATCAAGATTCTTGGGGAGCAGGCCATCCGACGCATCAAACTCAAACTGTGTAAGGAGGTGATTCTCAAGCTGAACCGCGATAGCAACATGTCGGTATGCACGAAGGAACGATGCACAGAAGAGAAGAAACTCCTTGAGGACAGCTACAAGATCCATAACAGTTTCATCCGTAAGGTGCTCGAGTTCAAGTGGTGTAATGTTTGCAGCTAAAGGCGCCACGCTGAAAAGTTAAAAGAAATTTCGGCGGTGGAGTCAGTCAAGGTGTATCCCAGCGAAAAAGACTAGGTTCGCGAAAAGACCATAACCCTCCAGATAGAGGCAACAAAGCTAGTCAAATTTCTGGAGCAGCTGTGTCACAGTCACTGTAGCGCGCGTTTCTGGAAATATTCCCGTGAAGTTGGCCGAGACTATATGAGGCAACGTGAAGCCAACCAGCAGCAGCAGAATACCCTGGAAAAGCTGAAGCCGAATATCCCAGCAGTTTGACCTCTTGCCTATAATCTGAATATACGAATTCCATATGGACGATAGCAACTATAGCAACCGAGTGCCCCTGGAGCCGGAGATCAAGGTGCCAGAGATTCGATTCCCCGAGACCACTGACAAGATTAACTTCTACGCAGAGTCCTGCAAGTTGGCGCATGCGAATATTCTGCTGGCGGCTGCAGTTAAGTAGGTATTGCTGGAGAAGTACACCTTACAGGAGAAGGTGCAGTACCTCAGCGACTACATCCGCAAGATCGAGGCCCAGAGCAAGTAGAACAAGTTCACCTTCAAGTGATTAATGATTTGAACAGGCCAGTCAGCCTATTATACGCAAACTATTTGTTGTTGGGTTCATGTACTCCGTAAGCGAAGTCAATGGCGTCAAGACGTATAACATGAGCGCCGGCAAGAGCGTCAAGGAGTTCGAAGAGGAGTTTCTCAAGACCAGCAAGTCCCTGAAGCTCAACCAAGACTTCCGAAAGAGAATTGAGCTTATCCAGGATTTCCACTTCGAAGCGGCATGCAGCCAAGTGCAGTTGACAGAGGATCAGCGGTACATTATCTGTGCGGGGACCTACGCACCACAGCTCAAGATATTCGATACCGCTGAGCTTTCCCTAAAGTGCCTCCGAGGCATTGATAGCGAGGCAGTCAAGTTTACCATCCTCACAGAAGACTACAGCAAAATTGCTGTTGCCGAACGGGATCGGACAATAGAACTGCATGCTCAGTACGGCTCACATTTCAAGACCCGTATTCCTCACTTTCCTCGAGACATGGCATACAACCCCTTCAACTGTAACCTTTTGGTGTCGGCTTCTGCAGATGCTATCTATCGTATAACACTCGAGGAAGGACGCTTTCTGCAGCCTTTTGAGACTTTGAGCAACATCAACAGTCTGGAGTACAATAAATACCTGAACATTCTCTTCGCTGGAGGCAATAGTCTGGAAGTATGGGACTTCCGCGAAAGGAAGCGCATTGCCAACGTGGAGCAGTCGAGCTAAATCACCTGTGTGAAAACTGACGATACTGGACTGTTGGTGGCAGTTGGCATGGAGGGTGTTGTTGACCTCTTTGATGTCAGGTTCGATAAGAGGATGAGCAGTATACGTCACGCCTACGTCGAGCCTATCAAGTCTATTGAGTTTGAACCTCTCACCAAACGCATTGTGTCGTGCACTAAGAAACAGATTAAGCTAACGGATCATAATGGCAAGCTTTTCACAAGTATCGAACCTCAAAGCGACATTAATATGTTCTCACTTGTCAAGGGATCTGGGCTAATCCTCGCAGGGCTGTAGGATCCGAAGATCGGTTGCTACTTCATCCCTGAATTGGGTCCTGCACCCCGTTGGATTCCCTACCTGGAGAACATGACAGAATAATTGGAGGAAGTCAATAGCAAAATGATTTATGACGAGTACAGGTTCGTCGGTGAGCAATAGATCTACGATTTGGACTGCCAAAACCTGGTCGGAACTAGGCTCCTTAAACCCTACCTCCATGGCTACCTGATCCACTTAAAGCTGTACAACAAACTACGAGCAAATAAACAATCGTTTGACTACGAGTAGTACCGGAAAAGCAAGCTCGAGGAACAGCTGGACGAGTAGTTGCCGAAGCGTATCGAGGCAGCGAAGTAGAAGCCAGCCGATAGCCGATTCAGCATGGCCGAGCACCCCGACTTCTTCGTGGATAAGTTCTCTGAAGAGTACATTCTGCGCCACCCCAACCTGAAGAAGCAGCTCACGCAAGAGAAGGAGAAGATGGACAGATAGCGAAGGCAAAAGCTCGAGCGGTCCTTAAAGATAAAGAAGCGTACGCACTGATGTTCTATGCCTTTTGGAAGAGTTCGGTAGAATAATATGGGCAGCTCCCTCCGGAAGAATAGCCAGCAGCACGAAAGCAAGTTCGAGAAGGTGTTCGGCAGCGAAGGGGTGAGGGAGGTTGTACAGTTGAACGGCGGGACCGTCAATAAACAACCTACCATCAAAACAGGATCCTACAAGGAGTACATGTTGCTGGAAGAGTTCAGCTGGTAGCCACTTACTGATGAGCTGATTAGGAACTTTACAGAGTCGAGCAGCAACCCCGTGGAAATCCTGGAAAGTGAGCGTTGTCTGGTTTACACGACCACCAATGAAACCAACCAAAAGTTCATTTGCCGACGCTGGTACTTTCGAGAACGCAGCGAGAAGGATAAGCACCTTAGTAACATCCTACAGCTCAAAGAGTTGCCAAGCCTGCATCTTTACAGTGAACTTAATGATGGCAGCCAGGATGAGTACCAGTTTCTAGAGGCCTCACTGATAGCAGAGGGAGGGACGCTCAAGCAAGCCTGTCTCGACCTTTCAGCCAAGCTGGCAGTACTACATTTCTGTGGCAGCCACTTGTTATTGTTAAGGAACGCTGTTATCGATCCGTAGCAAATAGAAGAGGATTGCGGATCCTACCACTTCACCAACGTTTAGGTGCTGTCGAGCCATCCCAGTCGCTTGCTGCTGCAGTAGTATAACTTCGAACTGATCGTGATGTGGCTGTTCTCTCTCCATCCACTCAAGTTTCAGCGGCTGCTGGAGACTTAGCAATCTGCTCTCAACATCTGCTTCATAAAAGAGCTTGACATGCCACTTATCCTCAAGGATGTGGTGCTTAGGAGACTCAACAGGCAGATTGACCTCGAGCATGCTCTGCAGCTCATTGAAGGGATCAGCATTAGAGGCCCGTGGCTCTCGTTCAAGATGGATACCCTGCATGCCTGCCTGTACTACCGTGGAAAATAAATCAAGTCGACGCCGAGAGACTGGATCTTCATGAAGGCAGAAAACCGAGTCTACTTTTTCCATACTACCGATAAGCATCCGCATATCTGCAGCCTGCTCAGAAAGAGACGAAAGGTAGATCTGGAACAGTGCAGTGTCGCATTCGACGAAGAGGAATGCTAGTTGATTCTGCAGTCTGGCGAGCAGAAGAATAAACAGCACTTGGTGCGCGCCAATGAATTCGAGCTGGAGCTGCACGAGTCGATAAGCGATATCACCCTCTACCAGAAGCTTCCAGTGGTGTTACAGAAGGCTAGTCTCTACCTATCCGGCAAGAAACTGTACATCCTCGAGAAGAATATGTACCAGTTGGAGCTTGCCAAACCCAGGGTCATCAAGGAGCTGGCCAAGCAAATATGCCGTCACCTGCACTTACTGATCAACAGTGAGAACGGCGAACTGTACATTCTGCAGGCTTGTCGGGATATCTTCAAGGACGGCATCCGCCTGTGGTCCAAGGAGGGTGAAGTCATACTGTATCTGGCCGGTAGCGAGGAATATGTTGGACAGATGAACCAAATTCAAATGCACCTGGAAGACGTGCTGTTCTGTCTGGAGGTGTTCTTCAACGTGTTCCTGATGATGGCAGGGGACAACATTTACGTGTTGGATCTCAACTATAAGTGCTTCTTCTCGTATGCTAGTCTCAACCAAGTCATCAACTATCAGGAGAACAGACAGCTCCACCCCAACGGTTATCGCTATATGTTCGAAATACTCAACCAAGAATTCGAGGTAAGGTTTCCAAGTGGGCAGAATTCCAACAGCTGTGTGCTCAAAGCTGGCAAACTTCACATATTGGGGGTCAGGGGTGAGGAGGTGCTGGCACTCGTCTATAGCTTCGAACCACTCTTAGGGGCAATTAGGCTGGAGTAGCACCGTAGCTTGATGTACGAAAGCCCAATGATGTGTATCCCGGCGAGACTACGGTAAAGATTTCAATAAGCTCCCCATACCTTACATAAATTTCTGGTGGACCAGGAGGAACTGTTTATGTACAAGTACTAAGGTTGGCGATACGAATCCGAACGTTTCCTGCAACTCCACTGCGTACAGATTGTTCCCAGCCGCAGTAGCAACGAATTCCATATTTACACCGAGCCGGTGTTATGGAGTCTCAAACAGTAGATGGAGTCACTGCAACAAAACAACCAGTATTACAGCTAAAGAGAAGCTAGGCTCATCGTCCATCGCTTGGTGGAGATCTATCAAGAGATACTCAGCAAGCAAATAACTCATCGTAACCTCACGGCGAGATCACTGTTCTTCACAGCCGACAGTACACCATAGCTTAGTCCTCAGAAGTTCTCAAGTTGGTGTCATGGGTGGAACCTGCCCGTGTCGAGTTCGTGTCTGACTACAAAGACTTCATGATGCTGGTGCACAACGTACTCATCGGTAGCCAGCTGGAAAAGCTTACGACACAGGTTGTTGAATCATCCATCTCAAAGTATGAAGGGCTGGAAGATGTCTATAAAATGACTCTGAAATCAATCAAGATGCCAGTCGGTAAAGAAGTTCGAACGGACCTCGAAAACAACATCAACAAGATACGCGAGTCTCTGTAGCGGGACCTAACCAAGTCGCTCGTGGCTCGGAATCCCAGTCTATACGTGTTTAACTTGCTGCCCGGCACGCATTTGATGTACATGTCGAGTCTGCATGACCATAGCAGCACCAAGAAGGTGGAGGTCATGCAGGAGGATGAACCATTCATTTTCGAGAACAACTATCAGACCCTCTGGAATCAACGCCTGGGTGTTATGTACGTGCTCACCGACTGCCGATTCTATTCGATCAAGCTGGAATCCGAATCCAAGAAAGACAAGAATGAGCTGAAGGTGCGTATCGAAGACGAAGAATTTCTGCCAGCAACGGTCCGTAACAGTAGTCTGTGTCTCCTGGCATAACGCAACTTGATCTACAGCTTCGGCGGCACTGAAACCACCAATAACGGGACGGTTGTGCTGTCAAAATCAGTGTTCGTGTTTGACTGTATGAAGCTGTCCTGGGAAGAAAAACCGCAACTCTGCTATACCCTGCGTGGGGCTGCTCCAGTTGTCGGGAATGATGGTCGTACGATCTACCTGTTCGGCGGCATCAGCACTGAGGTGGATATGCTCAGCAACTAGCTCAAATTCCTCGTGTATGACGTGGATACAGCCAGCAGCAAGTTGATGGTGGATACGAGCAGAACCAGCCCGTATCTGAACTGCTGGAATGCGCCCACTGTAATACTGTTTGGTAACGCAAACGGCGAAGGGCAGGTCTTCGCCTTTTACCGTAGAAATGATAAAGAGCACCACGTGAGGTTGCTTGAGCTTGCTGCCGGTGGCTTTGACTTTAGTTTTTCCATCGACTAAGTGGATTCCGAGGAACTTGTTGAAGTGGATCCCGCCACAAAACCGCCCGAGAAAGTGCTGGAGCATACAATCAAACCGACCAGCTTCTCTGCCAAGGAGAAAAACATCTATCACCTGGACAGCACCAATCGTCTTCTCATTCTATCTTTCAAGAACATCGCCCAGCCTTTCCTGGAAATAGTTGAAACTCCTGAGGCTCGACCAGCTTGATGTTATTTGCCATGTAACTATTCCAATTCCATGCGATCCACCCTTGGGGCCATCCCTTCTTAATCACAAAGATTGATCGAGGTGAATATCAAACCCAATCTTAAGCGCAATCCAAGCCATACTCCAATAGGCTTCTTCCAAGACCACATTTGGACCGAGGTACAGTGAAACCATCATATAATTTCGGCGGCTAACCGGACCATCTTATAAATTTATTTACTTCCGAAGAGGCCATGAGCTTTGCTTTCTAGCTCACCAAGCCTGCTCAGCTTGTTTCCGAGGAATCACTTAACAGCACAGGTACCTCCCAGACCACTCAGCCAACCCAAAACTACTAACTTAACCACGCACCACCCATCACATCCGATCCACTGGCACCCTCTCTCCTTTTAAGTCACCCAGCGTATAGTCATTTCATCGGGAGCAGATGGTTAACACCTCGGCTAGACTGTTCATCTCGCCGGGAGGCAGAAGCAGCAGGAGAACTCCCAGCGAAGCTATTTGCGGACTCAAGGGGGAGCTGGTTGCACTAAAGGATGAGATTAGCAAGCTTCTCACTGATGAAGACCGAAAAAGACTAATGGAAAGGCAGCATAAGGCATCTGTGATGCCTTCTCCAAGGTATCAACGGCCGCAGAGAGATACCGACATATCAGTGAATAGTTAGAAATGCGAGCCCCTTGAGAGCAGTTTCCTGGTTCAGCCAGGAGAGGAGATAACACCTGAGAAGGCAAGATTGCTAGCCACTGAAAACGAAACCTTACGTGCAGACCTCCGCGTTCTTAAACTTAAGTACGTTACCCGAAAGGCGGAGCTGAAAGATCGGAACAGTGCACTACAGCAAAAGATAGCCAACCTCTAGGAGATCATATCAACCAACGAGACTGATGTTGCGGCTTACAAGAGTGATATTGAAAGTCAGTTGGAGATGCTTCGAAAGATGTCTGCATTAAATCCGGAGAGGCTGACAGAACAGAATCACCAACTTCAACAGGAAGTTGGACGACTAACAACCGAGTTGCAAGTGAAATAGCAGCAATTAGTCAGCCAATAGTCACAGGCGCTGAAGAAGATTAGTGCTGAGCTTAACCAGGCACGCAGTGATCTGCAGCTTAGCCTGAACGAAATTGGGCAGCTGCGTGCATAGGGTACCCGCTTCCGCAGTGAGCTGGACAAGGCAATCCAAAATGGGTTGGAGAAGCAGCAGAAGATCGACCAATTGAGTCCCCAAGCTGAACAATCCGAACAGCTGAAATCGACTATCCGCAGACTCGAGAACCAGATAACCCAAGAGGCATCGCGAGCCATCACTCAAGCCAACTCCGAACTACACCAGCTACGAAGTCAATTCGATGAGCTCCAATTGTAGCATCTGTCAACCAGGAAGGAGCTCGTAAGAGCAACACAACTTTCGGAAGTTAAGCAGCAGGAGCTGGCAATCGCGTCGAAGCAGGCAGCGGAATGCCAACACTTAAAGGAATAACTGGCTCGCTTAAATCAGCTTTACCAGCAAAGCCGGGTCGATCATATCGATTTGCAGCAGACACGTAGCTAGAACTCAACCATGCGTAACGAAATTCAAAGGCTCAATGCTATTGTGAATTCCCTGAAGCATTCCGAAGCAGAGGCAAATATGCTTGTCAATCGATAGAATGAGCTGCTCAGGGAATAGCTGGACCGTCTTAACACTATTCTCAGTACGTGCCAAAATGAATATGAGTCACTGACGGCCAAATACTATCAAGAGGTCAATAAAGCCAGCAACAGGGACGCTGAGTCTTCTAGCTCTTAGGCCTATTACAAAGGCGAGTACAACCGTATGAAGAAGTCATTAACAGCTGAGGAGGCCGAGGTCATCCAATTATCCAATACTCATCGCCATTAGGTTGAGAAGCTCAGCGATACTATTAATTCTCAACGGGAGGAACTCCTCTCTCTCCAGGGAAAGCTGCAGGAAAGTGAAAAGTTCACTGCTGCACTGCAGAGTCGCAACAAAATGCTGGAGTCCAAAGACGATAGCTCAGTTATGAATAGCCTGCGCTTAGACATCGAGAGACTCAACCATCGCCTCAGAGAAAAATAGGATGAAGCAACCAGCTTGGTTGAATCCCATGCTCGGCGTGAAGACTCCCTCAACAGGATCATCGAACGGCTTCAAAGCCAACCTGTGGTGCAGATCGATGTCTTCAATGAGCAATCCTCAAGGCTTCAATCGCAGCAACTCGAAAACATCAATCTGCGAAGTGAGGTGCAGAACCTGCACGGCGAGCTATCAGCAATGAAGGAAAACAGTCGACAGACTCAGCGCTTGGTGGAATAACTCAACAAACGTAGCGATCAATATGAACAGCAAATCTCTCATCTCAAGGCAACTCATAATCGGCAACTCGAAGAGCTTAGTCAGTCTATGGACGAACGAAATTAAATTGATAGGCTCTGTGCCATCATCCAATAACTGAATGGCAAGCTTCAACTGCGAGATGAAGACATGAACAATCTCCGAAGAGACAAAGAGTCAGCGAACTTTAAGTGGCAGGAACTTTCTGCCCGGTCAGGCAAGGCTAGTAGATAAATTGAAGAATTAGAGGATAAGCTGGAAGCGAGCCAAGAAGAGATATAAAAGCTCAAGATCAGCAAAAGGCATGTAGAAAACCAGCTGGCAATGCAGACTGACACAGTGAAGACCCTCGAGGCTCGGCTTAATGAGAAGGAATACGATAGTACAGTGCTTGTTAAGGAACAGGTGATTCGTCAGCAGCAATCGTAACTCATTCAACTGGAAGGCCAACTACAATTGCAAAAAGATACGGTGGCAGAGCTGAACCAGCAGATGCTGCTGCTGAGACAACACCAGGAAAGGCTTCAGACAGAACTCAGGATGCGCACTCAATAACTTGAGTCATAACGAGACGAGCTGATTCACCTCGAACAGAGCAATCGCCATAAGCTCAATTAGCTGACCTCTGAAAGGGAACGTTGGAAACTCTCCGAAAGGAACGGGGAGCAAAGCAAGATCATTAACATGCTTGAACAGCAACTTAAGAAGCAGGAGCAAGATTATTAGCACATTATCAGAGGACTCAAGAAAGAATTACAGGACTCCCGACGAGGTGATGCTTCATTGATGAGCACCAACGCCGGTATGGCGTAGCTCGATGAAGCCTTGCGTGGCCAGTTCGGATAGCTTAACGAAGTCAAGAAGGAGCTTTAGAAGAAGAACAGCGATGCCTACAGGCTTAAGGACCAGCTGGACGCAATGCGATCAGACTTCGACAACCTGCGCTCATAGCTCTAAATGTAAAAGCTAAAGTACCTGTCCTAGAAAAATAACGCACAAATGGCGTTCGACATTGAGCGACAGAATCTCCGCAACGAACTGCTCTCCGAAAAGAGGGTCAACGAATCCATCGGGCAAAAGCTTAAATACCTCAATGAGGAGAACAAGAAGAAAGATGGTTTCATCCAGACCTACATAGTTGGAAAGAAGCTTTCGCAGGACGACAAGTTTATGCTCAAGGAGTTCTTCGAGCAGTTCAGTCTGGACTTCCCCAAGGAAGGGCTCATGGAGGTGATGTACGCCGAAAGGAAGCTCATAACCGAGCTGGAATCCACCAATCGGCGGCTGCAGGACGAGCTGCATACGTTAAGGACACGCTGACTTTTGCAATATATAGGTGCATTTGCCGTGTTTTGGCGGGAGATCACTGTGTTGACTCCAAGCGCGTTCCACGAGTTTTCAAATAACTCCTATACGAGAATACCCCTATAAAAAATAATTGCCATCGTATGTACTACTCTAGAACAGACTACAGCCGAGGCAGACGAGAACGATCGAGATCTAGGGAGCCTAAACGCAGGGAACGAAGCCAAAGTTCCTCTGATAGCAGGGTATAGCACTGGAAATTAATGTAGGACGAGCGTAACAAGCGTAGGTATGCAGACAAATCCAAGCAGCGCCGGGTGAGGTAACCAACATTTGCAGCAGCGCTGCGTATGACAGCGCATCTTTTGGCCATTTCTTCAGCTAATTCAGGTTTGTGCGTGACTAACAACTTCTGAATATCAAGATCTTCAGAAAAGAAGATGAGCCTAATGCTAAGCCACTCACTGATGCCGACTTATACGACTACCAACTGCGACTAAAGAGTGAGAACCGTAGCGCAACATACTTCACACCGGAATAACTGAAGCACAAGGAAAGTCTGATGGAGGGAGAATCCATGAAGAAGTATAAGGAAAGGGAAAAGACCTTCAACGATAAGCTTATGCTTGCAAAGGAGGACATTCCTTACTACACTCCCCCGTTTATCAAAGCATCACCTCTCCCTGAAGGAGATGAGTCAACTTAGAAAGAAGCTCACAGTTTGCGCATCAACACTACCCTTGGTTGTTTTTATTCACGAGTGAGTGAAATTCCTGACGAACCCGACATGTCTGCAATCCTCAACGACGTGGCTTCTGAAGTAGCCGTGAAAGTTATAGCCTTTGAACGCACCACCCGAGAGTAAGTTCAGGAAATTAGTAAATTTGCAAGTAATTAATTTAATCAATTCAGAGGCAGAAGAAAAGGAGCGTCCACGTCCACTTAAGGGAATCCTCAAGCGGTCGATTGTCGAGATCAGCAGGATGCGCCAGCGGGAAATTGAGGAGAAGTACCGACGTGATCATGAAGCCAAGATCGATCCAAACTTCCTCCATATTATCAACGACATTTCAGCAAACAAGGGTATCTACCCGATGGAGAAGGTGGAGGAAATGTTAAAGCCGTACAAATAAAACGGAATGCTGGAGCAATACGTGAAGAGGCTGGCTGCTTCCAAGGAGGCTGCTAAAAACAATCCTGTTGCAGCTGGTGGAATTCCCAGCATGGCTAATTCCTTTGGTATGATGAAGCCGGCAATGGCTCCTATGATGCCGATGCTACCTGTGCGATCCGATAAGTACAAGACTGTGCCATGCAAGTACTTCCATAGCCCCCTGGGCTGTCAGAAGAAAGACGAATGCACCTTTATACACGACGAGACGTGTGCAGGGTTCCCAACTCGGAACATGCACCGCTACGTGAAGGGGATGGAAGTACCACCCCCCAACTACTACTTCATGGGGAAGCCAGGTATGCAGCTTGCTAGACCCAACTTCAACCCTAATAGCGCGTATCCGCCGATGGACCCAGCTCCCGGAGGCGCCCCGTCCGTTAATATTAATCTGAATTCTTTGAACCATAATGGCGGCGTGCCGCTGACTAATATGAATCGGCCGCAGCACCTGAATGGCAGCGGCCTAGGCGGCCCCATGCCTATGATTAATAGTATGACCAGCTACAACACCGGAGCCTATGCCTACCAAAATTACCCTTATGGTCCAAACCTGTCTTCAGGAGGAAACCTTCCGCCAAGCCCGTTCCTTCCCCCGCCCATGAGCTCCCTACCGCCACCCCCAGCCAACAATCAACAAGGCACTTCTCAGCAACAGCCGAACAGCACAAATCGACCCAAGTGAGCCTGATTGATTCGTGGATGGAAAGGTTGATTAGCACAAATGCACTCTTCGATCACGCAGTAAATAGCTCATTTCTGCGCAAAGGCTTGCTCGCAGCGATCATGCGGTTGTAGGCCTTGACGTACTTGCCTACGCGACCTAAGCTTTTCTTGATTTCGTCATTAAGACGCTCCCCAGTAGACTCTGAAAGCTGACTGGCATTCGAGCTTAGATAGAGTTCCTTTTCCTTGAGCTTTTCAAGCCTTGCCAAAGAGTCTAGCATCTGTCGCCACTACTGCTCACCTTTGCTGTCCGAACTTGTTGTAACCACAGCTGTCAGCTGTTCTGCTAACTTCGAATCGATTTTCGAAATGGTTGTGAGGTAGCTTGAGGGGATTCCCTCACCTGCGTCAGTCATAGCT